>WBZR01000645.1_pt1 | contig 52321 bp, 45 predicted proteins | sample 5204231 | NCBI WGS metagenome assembly WBZR01 (sample SAMN12412403, study PRJNA552823) | activated sludge metagenome | isolation source: activated sludge from anammox sidestream of wastewater treatment plant... | place: USA: Virginia | collected 2017-08 | reverse complement strand
CTCTTAGAATCAGGACGCGGACGAGCGCGGAAAACGCGGATTCAAGGCATTTTTTCAGGCGTTTTGCCAAAAAAATCTGCGTTCATCCGCGTTTTCCGCGTCCTAAAAACAAAGTGTAAGGTAATCAAGGAAATGGTCTAGGTTTTCACCGGCATTGAAAACATTACCGCAATAGTTTTCACTGTCAATGAAAACTTCCAAACCCCAGGTTCTCAAAGACCTCGGAGTTTACCGTCTAGCCTCCCTTCTTTTCCTTCCTCGCCTTCAGCCACCCGTTCAAACTATATTTCACGATCCGTTCATTCCCCTCGAATAATTTCTTTAAATTCGGGCGCAGCGCCCAGATGAGCAAAATCTCCGCGCCGACGCCGTACCAAATATCCGCCCAGGGCATCAGCCCCTGCGAGGCGCGGACAGCGAAAGCGATGGTTACAAACAACGCCACCGCCATGGTCGTGATCGAAGCGATGCCGACGGTGAAGAAGGTCAACATGCCGAGCGGCAGGATGATCAGGATCGAACCGGGCCAGATTCCCATCGCGCCGCCCACCGAAGGCGCGCCGCCCGCGCCGCCGCGCAAACGGAATTTTCCGGACTCGTCCCGCTCGCCCAAAAAGATCGAATAGTTGTGCCCGACGATCGCCGCAAGCGGAGCGATGACATGAACGATATGATGCTCCGGCGCGATCCACTGCGCCAGCCAGACGGCAACCGCGCCCTTCAAAATATCGAGCATGGCGACAGTAAACCCCGCCCAGAAACCCGCGGCGCGCATGGCGTTCGTGCCGCCCGTCCGCCCGCTTTCCACCTGGCGGATGTCCTTGCCGGTTTTCAGTTTGACGATCAACAAACCGAACGGGATCGAACCGATTATGTATGCCAGCGCGATTGCAACAAGGTCAATGACGATTTGCATCGAATATCCTCCGGGAGTTGGTTTGCCGATAACGGCATGGATAAAAACACGAAACCCTAAGCATGGTTGCTGATTTTCAAAATCACTTCGCGATAATCCCCGTTTTCTATCCAAAATCCGCGGGCGCGCCAGACGCCATCGGCGCGGGAGAGGACAAGGTTCACAACCGCATAGGCGGAGTCCGCGATGTCGGTCAGAGAGACCGTTTCAGGTCCGGCGGGATGCGAATGATAGATTCCAAGCAAGTCCAAACCCTGGGATTCGATCCACTCGAAGGCGCGCAATTGCTCGAAGGGATCCATCACGAATCGCGCCGGACTTTGAGCCTGGTTCGTCACCTCGATCACAGATTCCACGCTGGAGGTTTTTCCCGCCAAAAGACCGCAGACCTCCAGCGGCGCAAGCGACTGTGCGTGCGCAATCATCTTTTGCAATTGTTCGTCCGTCAGGGAAAGGGATTGCATTATACGAAAACCGCGGCGATCCACGCGGCGCACACAACCAGCGCGGGGCTCACAGCCGCGCGGCGCAGGGGAATATTTTCCGCGAGATTGGCGGAGAGCATCGTCAGCGCATACAACGGGCCGGCGAGCGCCAACCCAAATTGAACGGGAGAAAGGGGCCAGTAATGCAACCCCGCGCCGATCTGGGCGCAGACTAATCCAATACCGACAGCCCAGGGGAAGTCCCAGCGGTCCGCGCCGTCGAGATGCAGGATGCGCAAGCCGATCAACGCGGCGGCGATGAACGTGGAAGGAATCACAAGCGTCATGCGCGCGCCCGAAAATCTCAACGACGTGACCAGGACGAGGAAGAGCGCGTATGCCACGGCGGTCAACGCGGCGCGCGCAAATCCATACGCCGGGGTGGACGGATCCATGGCAATGTATTCCGCGATGCAAACGGAAGTAAGCAGGACCGCCCCAAAGACGAAGACCGACCACCACGCCGGGTTCCGTGACAGTAAATTAAGCGGCGCGCCCAGCACAAAGGCGGTCAAGGTGGGCAGGAGCAGGTGTTCGCGCAGCGAACGCGGATCGGCGGTGGGGTGGTCGCGCGCCAGCCAGTCCATCCCGGCGGCGGTCAGCGCCGCGGCGAAAAAGGTCATGAATGAGGCGGGAGTGATCGGAAAAGCGTAATAAAAACCGGGCAGGCTCAGGCTGAGAGTGAGGCCCGGGGTCTGGATCAAACGAGCCAGGGAAAAGGTCAACAGAACCGAAGCGATCAACATCCCCATGCGGTCTGCCGGCGGCAGGGAGGAGCGGGTTTCCTGCATGACGGGATTGTACCAAGAATCGGTATGGTAGAATCAAATGGTTATGGAAGTTTCGCGCATCGAGAACCTGCCGCCCCCGCCGGGCATCATCCATTCCATCAAAGCCGGTTTCGACGCAATCGCGTCGCGCATTTCGGCGATTCTCCTGCCGCTGATCCTGAATCTTTTATTGTGGCTGGGCCCGCGCCTGCGCATGGACGAAATGTTCAAAGAAATGGAAGGCGACCTGGTTCGCTTCTGGAATGCGATGCAGATTCCGGCGGAAGAGATTCAGAACATGCTGGCGATCTACGAGGGGATGTTGCAGTCGGTCAATCTGTTCGGTCTGATCCGCACGCTTCCGGTCGGGATCTCGAGCCTGTTTGCCGCCAATCAGAGCGCGGCGCTCACTCCGCTGGGCGATCCTGGAGTGTGGCAGGTCAACGCGTGGAACTTCCCATTGTGGCTGGCGTTTTTGGCGTTGGTCGGCTGGGTCGGCGGCGCGCTTTACTTCCGAAACGTGGCATGGGCGGCGCTGGCGGAAAAAGCCGCTTCGATCCGCGCCGTTCGGGCGGTCGCGCAAACCGTTTTGATCTCCATTCTTTGCAATATCATCCTGATGGCGATCGGCATGCCCGTTTTTCTTATCCTGGTTGTGGCTGCGCAGATTAACATCACGCTGGCGAACCTGGCTATGCTGTTCATTACGTTGGCGTCGGTCTGGGTGATCGTGCCGATCTTCTTTTGGGCGCACGGAGTCTTTTTGAATCGGGAGAACGCGCTGACCTCCATGTTGAGCAGCCTGCAGTTGACGCGCTTCACGCTCCCGACCAGCAGTCTCTTCGTGCTGACGGTTTTCCTGCTCTCATACGGGTTGGGTTTCCTGTGGCGCATCCCCGCCTCCGATTCGTGGCTGACCCTGCTGGGAATCTTCGGTCATTCCTTTGTGACCACGGGCTTGCTGGCGGCGAGTTTTATTTACTATCATGAAATGACCGCATGGGTGCGGGCGGCGCTCGAGAAATTACGACCGAACAATATTGTCAAACAGGCTTAAGCGTGGCAACGACTTCAATCGCCGGCTGAAAGGCGACTAAAGTCGCTGTTACAAAAAAGCCCTGGAGGATTTTGTGGCAGATACGACCAAATACGATGTAAGTTCGATTCAAGCCCTTGAAGGCATCGAACACGTTCGCAAACGCCCGGGCATGTACGTGGGCGGCACGGACATCAAGGCGCTGCACCATCTCGTTTACGAAGTGGTGGATAACGCCATAGACGAAGCGCTGGCTGGCTTCTGCACGCGCATTGACATTACGATCCACAAGGACAGCAGCGTCACCGTGCAGGATAACGGGCGCGGCATCCCGGTCGGGCCGCATCCTTCCAAGAAGGACGCCAACGGCAAGCCAATGGAAACGGTGGACGTGGTCATGACCGTCATCGGCGCGGGCGGCAAATTCGGCGGCGGCGGGTACAAGGTCTCCGGCGGTCTGCACGGCGTCGGCGTCAGCGCGGTCAACGCGCTCTCCGAGTGGATGACGACCGAGATCAAACGCGACGGCAAACTGTGGCGGCAGGAATACAAGCGCGGAATCCCGCAGGGAAAAATTAAACAGATCGGCAAAGCGGAAAAGGAAGAGTCCGGCACGACCCAGACCTTCAAGTTCGACAAGCAGATCTTCACAGAAGACATTGACTATCGCTTCGACACCCTCGTCCAGCGCTTCCGCGAAATGGCCTTCGTCACGCGCGGCATCACCCTCAAATTTATGGACGAGCGCGCCGAACGCGAAATGACCTTCCATTTCGAGGGCGGCATCACATCCTTCGTCCGCTACCTGAATCGCAACCGCGAGAATTTACATTCCGTCGTCCACGTCGAAAAAGAGATCGAGGGCGTCGGCGTCGAAGCCGCGATCCAATATACGGACGCCTACACCGAGTCGGTTTACTCGTTCGCCAACACCATCAACACGATTGACGGCGGCACGCATCTGACCGGACTGCGGTCTTCCCTCACCCGCGTGATCAACGATTACGCCCGAAAGAGCGGCCTGCTCAAAGACGCCGACCCGAACTTCTCCGGCGACGACACCCGCGAAGGGTTAACCGCGATTGTGTCGGTCAAGCATCCCGGTCCGCAGTTCGAGTCGCAGACCAAAGTCAAGTTGATGAACCCCGAAGTGCAGACGTACGTCACGCAGGCGGTGGGCGAAGCGTTTGCGACCTTCCTCGAAGAGAATCCGCAGGCGGCGAAAGCCATCGTCGCCAAGTGTCTCACTTCCGCGCGGGCGCGTGACGCGGCGAGAAAAGCGCGCGACCTCGTCATCCGCAAATCGGCGTTGGAATCATTGACCCTGCCCGGCAAACTTGCGGATTGCTCCGAGCGCGATTCAAAGAAAACCGAGTTGTATATCGTCGAAGGAGATTCCGCAGGCGGAAGCGCCAAGCAGGGACGCGACCGTCACTTTCAGGCGATCCTGCCGTTGCGCGGAAAAATTCTCAATACCGAGCGCGCGCGCCTCGATAAGATATTGGGCAACAACGAGGTCAAGGCGTTGATCTCCGCGTTGGGAACGGGCATCGGCGACAACTTCGACCTCGAAGGCTTGCGTTACGGGCGCGTCATCATCATGACCGACGCCGACGTGGACGGCAGTCACATCCGCACGCTGTTGCTGACCTTCTTCTTCCGTTACATGCCGCAGTTGATCGAGGACGGGCATCTCTACATCGCCCAGCCGCCGCTCTACCGCATCGCGCACAAGAACAACGTCAGGTATGTGTACAGCGATAAAGAGAAGGATAAAGCCTTGAAGGAGATCGGCGATAAAGCCAACCTCCAGCGTTACAAAGGTCTGGGCGAGATGAACCCCGACCAGTTGTGGGAGACGACCATGAACCCGTCCAACCGCACGCTTTTGCTTGTGACGGTGGACGACGCCGCCGAAGCAGACCGCACTTTCGACATGCTCATGGGCGACGCGGTGGACCCGCGCAAGAAGTTCATCCAGACCCATGCCAAGAGCGTGCGGAATTTGGATATTTAACGCGCGCCCGAGTCAACCTCAGAAAAAGAAACAGCCCCTAAAGTTGGGGCTGTTTTTGATTTATTTATTTGTCCTTGCCAGACTCCGCATTGCGGCGATCTGACGTAAATGGTCCACCTCGTGCGCGAGCAGGAGCAGGACCCAGGTTTTGTAATTGCATACGCCAAAGAATGGATTGATTGTGGTCTTTTCCGGGTCGTGAGCATGGCGCGTGCCTTCGATGGCAGTCGTGATCTGTTCGGTGGCGAAGCGCAAACTCCGCCGTAATTGTTCGGCTGGAATGCCGGGTTTCGCGCCTTCGCCAAACCCGCGCGCGGCTTCGACGATGTGCGGCATCTGGCTTGTGGAAATATCCAGCAGGGTGTTGAGATAAAACCCCTGCGAATAAACGAGGTGGGTGATCGATTCGCTAATGCTCCAAAAAGGGTGAACGTTCGAAGTAAAAGCCGCCTGCTCATCGGTCAGGTTTTCGAGGCGTTCCTGCGTCCGCTCGCGGATGTGGAAAAAAGTCTCGATGAATTCATCCAGCGAATGACGGGTCGAGGCTTCGAGCCAGGTGATCTCTTTGGCATAGGCAGAGAGGAGCAAGGGGTTAAGAATTTCAGAAGGAATCATGACGGTAAGACGGTCTGTCCGGCAAAACTATTACCCGATCTCCAGCGAATACAAAACCGTTTCCATCTCCTGCGGGGTCAGTCCGCCGTGATGCCCGAAGAAGCGCATCTCGAACTTATCCTTTTCGTACCACCAGACCGATTCGCCGCGGTAGGGCAGGATGACGAGATTCCCAACCCGTTCGCGGAAACGCGCTGAAACGTCGTCGCCGAAAAATCCCTCTGCGATCAAATCCTGCGTTGCGACCACATCCGCCTTCCCTTCCAACCGCTTAAGGAGAAAATCCCGCGCCTCGTCCTCCATGCCTTTTTTGATGTGCAGGAACATATCGCGCGCCGAACCGGCGGGGACGATCAACTGTCCGCGTTTGTTGGCGCGGATGAAGCGCTCGAACCCGGAAAACCCCCAGTCCGTGTTGAGATAAACCGTCGTTTGTGGATCCACTTCGCACATGCCGTGATCCGCCGTCATCAGGAAGAGGATGCGCTTCGAGTTGCCGAAAATCCTGTCGAAGTAATTTTCCATGATGAGGAGAAACGTCTCGATCTCCGCTTCGACCTGCGGCGAGTTGGGTCCGTATTCGTGGGCAATGCCGTCAATGCGGTCGAAGTACAGGTGGATGTAAGCAGGCTGGGTCTGCGCCCTGAGGGTCAAGCCGATGTTGACCAGCGCCTCGGAGAGCGTTTTGAACGATACGATTTCCGAGCCTTGCATCACCGCATTGCCATAAATGGACGGCGTGTGATCGCGGACGCCGAAGTTGAACGACTTCACGCCCAGCGCGTTCAGCGCCGGGTAAAACTCTCCGCGCGGATAGAGCGCCTCGGGTTTGACCTTCTTCTCCAGCGTGTCGCGCTCCTTCGCGCCGGAGTACGAGAACAAAAGCGGGGCGATGACGCGATCCACGAGCGGCTCATAGTAATACCATTCATGCACGCCGCTCTGCCCGACGTTCAAGCCGGTGTGGATCGTGGTCACATGCGCGGCGGTCGTGGATGGGAATTGCGACGTGATCTTTTCGACTCCGTTGCGTTTGACGAAGCGTTGCAGGAAGGGAGAGTCTTGAAAGCGTTCGAAGAAACGCCAGCCGAAGGCGTCCACGAAGAATAGAACGACGGCGTCGTATTTTTTCGAGGCGAAGGCGTTCTCGATGCGGGCGGGTATCCCGGCAAAGCCGCCGAAATCGTAACGGGGTTTAACGAAGGAGGGGTGCAATTTCATCATAGCCAAAGGGTGGCGCGATTATATAACGGAACGAAATCAATATTGAAGGAAAATCGGGACTTCGAGTCTTCAAGGGTATGGCGCAAAAATCTCAGTGAGGCTTCCCAAAATGGCTCATGTGTAGAAAATGTGCAAAATCATCTTTGCGCAGCGGACGTTCTCTAACGTCCGCTCACAGATTACACATGAGCCCCAAAAATTATTAACGCAAAGGCGCAAGGACGCAAGGGGTCGAAAATTCCTGGCGGCTTTGCGCCCTTGCGTTAAGAACCCTCGAAGGCTTTGCGCTACACTCGTTCCCGGAAAGCCGGAAAATCCCCTGCGAATTCATGATAAACTTTCGCAGACGAACGCGAGGACAACATGACCAGACGAGAAACCTACGCCATCGAAATTGCCGGAATCAAACGCGACCTGCGCCTGTTCGAGATCAAGCCGGGGCTGCGGATCGCCATTTTGAATATTCTGGGGGATACCGAACTGGTGCAAGCCTGCGCGCGCGGACTTGCTGAAAAGATCAAAGGCGTGGACTTCGACCTCATCATGACCGCCGAGGCGAAATCGATCCCCATTGCCCATGCGCTTTCAGTGGAGACGAAGAAACCTTACATTGTTTTGCGTAAGACCTACAAGCCGTACATGGGCGACGCCATCAAAGCGGAGACGCTTTCGATCACCACTGGTCAGCCACAGGTGTTGATCCTGGATGAAAAAGATATTGCACTGATCAGAGGGAAGAATGTTCTGGTCGTGGACGACGTCATCAGCACCGGCTCGACCCTGCAGGGTATGCGCATGGTGCTCGACAAAGCCGGCGCAAAGATCGCAGGCGAGGCGGCGATCCTCACCGAAGGCGACCGCGCCCAGTGGATGCATATCCACTCATTGGGGCATCTGCCGTTGTTTACGGAATAGCGGGAGGCGCGTAAATATCGCGGTTCGTACCGCAAACTTTAGTTTGTGCCGAGCGGCGCATTCATTCGTTGCGTGAATTGCGGCTGCTCCTCCATATCCTGTGGTTGTATCGGTGGAAACAACTCTGCTACTGTTGGAGTCGGCATGATCGTTGGGATGAAACCATCGTCGCTGGGCGTTTCCGTTGCGGTGGGTGGAATTTCTTCTTGGGCGGCAGCCGGGCGTGATGAAACAATGAGGCTTAGGACGATGGTTACTACAATCAATATCCCCAGCCATTTCGAACTTGTGTAACGTGATGACATGGTATCCTCCTAAATTCATTCGAACGCAATTACATTGCAAATCGGTGAAAATATAGAACCGAAACCCTTATGTTGAAGGTGCCCTTCATGGCGCGGGTAGATTCAACTTGAATATTGGTCCCCACATTGGATAGTGTGATCCTAATAATGTGCTACTGACGAGGAAATAGCCATTCTGCATGAATACCACCCCGCTTTCATTATAATACCAACCTCTGAAATGAAAATTCATTACACGGCCAACAATCAAAGTATTTGTCTGCACAAAATAGATTCCATCGTTGCGGACAATATACTTTCCAGTGGGCGAGGGAACATCGGCGTAAGCCAGCGAGAAATCAACAATCTCAAAATTGATTTCCATTTCATTTGCAAGTGCCTCAAGACCCTTTCCGTTCTCGGTCCCCATGGAATAACCAGAAAAAATAACTCTTGAATTTGGGTTTGCGCGAAAATCAGGGGACAGAGCAATTAATCGGTTTTTTGTGTGATGCACATAAACATTCGTAGCGGATTCAAAATAAGCATAATTCTTGGAATCAAACTTGCCGTCCCTTAATGGCAGCCAGGTTATATCAAGCAGTTCATATCGTTTGCCATCTTTTAAGTCAAAGAGGTAGTGAGGTATGTATCCAGAACTACCGGGGCGTGTTGAACTGCCCTCCAGCCAGACCAAGTCCGGGCTGAGGAACACCCCATAATCCCAAAAAAGTGGGTCAATAGGGATTTTTCTTTTCTCACCAGTGCGTAAATCCAGTAGGTAGGTTTTGTCGGTAAGCCCTTCATAAATAAACACCGCCTCCCCGCCCGGCACACCCCTGGCATCGGGTTTTTTACAGGCAGAGACAAGCACTTCGGTGTTGGGGGGGCGAAAAATATCTTCTTTTAGGCACAGCGGAAAGAATAGCAGGTTTGGCAGGTTGTAGCACAGCAAAACCAAAAAGAGCGCTCCCAGCGCGTATCGAAGCGGTTTGCTCTCTTTGAGGCGTTTCACTGCTCGTAACCTCCCTTCCAGTTCCATTTTCCATTTGGCGGTTTGCAAAACATATTTCCACTCCTTTTTGTTGGGTATATGGCAGCAAAATCGAAATCCAAAGTCAACGACAAATGTCACGAATTTTTTTTCTTGCGCTTTCCCCATGTTCGGGTCATGCAAATTTATTGGGAGAATTGCTGGAGTTCAATGTAAATTAAGCTTCTGAATATTCTTTTCAGCTATATAAAGTAACTTGTGACACTTTAAATCGTGTGAGTGAGACCATACCGCACTCGGTCACAAATTGCGTGGCGCAAGGCGCCAGCGGAAACCGCAATTTGTGACTGTGGGTATTATATAAACAATTCCATTTTCCTTTTTCGCGGGAGAGCCTTGATGGCTCTCTCCCGTTTTAACGCCGTGATCTTATCCGTTTGTTCTTCCAAGTAGACTAACCTCACCGGGCGGCGGGTCTTGGTGTAGCGCGCGCCCTTCCCCTTGTTATGCTGTGCCACCCGTCTCTCGGGGTCGTTCGTCCAGCCGGTATAAAACGTCCCGTCTGAACATTCGAGGATGTAACAGTAAAACCTCATCCGCAACTCGTATCTTGTAACTCGTAACTCGTAACCTGTAACTCGTTTACCCGTCTTTCCTTCCCATCCTGCCCAGTTTCGAACCAAGCAAGGTCTCCATCAGGGATGGTTTCTCATAACTTTCATCCGGCATTCGCGTCCACTCGGCTTTGTTGCGTTCCAACAGCCAGTTAATGCGGCCATTCAATGCGGAGGTGAGTCTCTTGCGGAAGGAGGTCTCATCGCTTTCAAGGTCGTCCCGCAGGTCGATGAGCGCATTGATGAAATTATTCAGAACACGGATGGTATTCTCACGGGTATGGATCGATGATGTGCCCAGCGACTCGGGACCGTCCGAATCAGCCAAGGCGGAGGTGGCGGCATAAAAATTGCGGCTCGCAGTTTTACGCAGGTCGCTCCAGCCGGGCTGGTCCAGCGTCGCATTCAACAGGGCGGCGGAAACCAATTGAGGCAGAAGATGAGCGGTTGTCATCAACCCGTCCGATTCGAAGAAATCCGTCAGTACGGGGATGGAGTCGAGCAAACCGATGAAACCGGAAACCAGTTGCAGCGCCTCCTCGGAGGCGCCGGGAGGCGCTGAGACGAGGAAAACGCTCTTCGTAAACAGATCTGCCCGGGCGGCGTCCAGAGCCGTCTCCGTCATCGCCAAATGCTTCGCCCCAATCGCGGGAGCAATCCCCACATAATGAACCGTCTCGGGCAATAATTCCCGCGCCCATTTTACGACCTCCGCTTTGACCGGCGCGGTATCCACCACCACCGCATCCTTGCGCAAGTCCTGGGCGATGAAGCGAAACGTCTCGCGCATCTCGGTCAGGGGCAGGGCAAGGATCACAAGGTCGGCATTCTCCACCGCGCCGGGCAGGTTATGATTGGTCTGATCCACCGCGCCAAGTTTTTTCGCCCGCTGTTCGACCCCGTAATCCTTGTCGTGACCGGTCGTGACGACCTTATCCTTGTGCGCCGCGAGCGCCAGCCCAATCGAGCCGCCGATCTGACCCAAACCGATGATGGTAATTTTTACAGGCATATTGACCTCGAAAATATGGTTTGGCTGGATTATAACCGTCGAAACCCCGTTAAATGCGAGAACCGCGGACGCCGACCGCGGTTCCCTTTGAAAGGAGGAGAAGAGAAATCACCTTACGAGCGTATTTTTATCATGGTTATCCGAAACCTACTTGACGCGAACCCTACGTTTACCCTACGATTGTCGAACAATTAACCATTTTGTAAGTAGATTCAAGGTATTTTTGTGGACGAAGGACTCAGCCCATGACATTTTCCCCTCCCCGGCTTTATCTTGGCGAATTAAACGCCACCCCCCTCGGAGATTTCCGTCTCGCTGCCTCCGACCTGGGCCTGGTTGCCGTCGAGTGGGCGGATCGCCAGCCCGAGCTGGATGCCTACCTAAAGAAGATCAAACGCGTCCCCGAACCGAATCAGCGAAGAGCCGCTCCTTACGCGAAAGAATTGAAAGAATACCTCGCCGGAAAACGGACCGCCTTCACCATCCCCATTGACTGGACCTTCTTCACGCCCTTCCAGCGCGAAGCCTTGCAAGCCGTGTTTCGCATCCCTTATGGAGAAACCCGCGCCTACATTGACATCGCCCGCGAGATAAATCGCCCGAATGCCTATCGCGCAGTGGGCGCCGCCAACGCCATGAATCCCATGCCCATCGTCATCCCCTGCCACCGCGTCCTCGGCGCGGACGGTAAACTGCACGGCTACGGCGGCGGAGACGGACTGCCGACAAAGAAATGGCTGTTGAAAATGGAGGGGGCGGTTATCGCGTGATAAACTCAAAGGCGTGGAAATTCTTTTACAACTCTTTTGGACGTTTCTAAAAGTCAACCTGCTCAGCACGTCGGGTCCCGCCTCGGTGGGGTTGTTGTACCACGAAGCGGTGGGCGACTTTGTAACCGAAGCGGAGTTCGTGCAGGCGGTTGGGTTTTCCTCCGTCCTGCCGGGCAGCGACGCGCTTCAACTGGCGATGTATGTCGGCTATGCCGCCGGCGGGGTTCTTGGCGGGCTGACGGCGCTCACCGCCTCGATTCTGCCGCCGACCCTCATCATCCTCGGCGTGACGATGATCCTGCACCGTCTGCGCCGCGAGGCGTGGGTGGGCAGGTTCGTCGAAGGCTTGACTCCCGCCATTTCCGTGTTGATGCTCTTCACCGCGTGGAAAATATTCGAGAAGGGCGGCGGCATGAGTTGGCAGGGCTGGGGGCTTGCGCTGGCGAGTTTCGCCGCCATGTGGTTGAAAGTCCCGGAGCGAATCGTCATCATCATTGCCGGGATCATCGGCGCCGTCTTCCTCTCCGCGTCATGAACAAGTGGACTCAATTGTTCTGGATGTTCCTGAAAGTGAACCTGCTTTCGCCATCGGGCCCCGCCTCGGTGGGCTTGCTTTACAAAGAGGCGGTCGGCAGGTTGATGACCGAAGAACGCTTCGTGGAGGCGGTCGGGTTTTCCAACTTCCTGCCGGGGAGCGAGGCGTTGAAACTGGCGATGTTCGTCGGTTATGCGGCGGGCGGCGTAGCGGGCGTGTTCGTCGCCTTGCTTGGCGCGGTATTGCCTCCCACCGTGATGATGTTCGTCGTCGCGCTCGTCCTGCAACAGTTCCAGCATGAAAACTGGCTGGCAGGCTTTGTGAAAGGGATGAGCCCCGCTGTGGCGGCGTTGATCGCGATCGTGGCGTGGGAGTTGTTTCGCGTCGGGCAGAATAAAAGCATTGGCAGGCGCACGCTTCTCATCGCCGCGTTGAGCGCGATTGCCCTGTGGCTGGACGTCCCTTCGCCGCTGGTCTTATTGGGCGCAGGCGTTTTGGGCGTGATTTTATTCCGTTGATTGGAATATTTATGGCATCCGATATTTTGATCGTCACCAATGGAACGAAGGAGAGTTTTCCCGCCATCGAGCAGGGAGCGTGGCTCGCAAAGACTCTCGGACTGCCGATCGCGCTTCTGGGCGTGACCGAATGGTTGGACCCGGCCGCGATTGACGCGGTTCACCCTTTGGAAGCGGCGTTTGAAAAAGCCGTCGGCTTGTTCGAGGCTCAGGGAGCGGCATACCGGCTCGAGGTCCGCAATGGAAGCGCGGAGAAGATCGTCCCCGTCGAGGCGCGGAAATCTGATTGCATTGTGGCGTTGAGTCCGTTGGGTCGCCCGCATCTCCAGCGTTTGGTGGCGGGTCGTTCGATCCGCGCCTTTATCGAAGCGATCGCGCAGCCGGTGTTGTACGCGCCTGAAACGCGCTTGCCGGTGAAAAAGATTTTGATCAGCGTGGGCGGGCTGGGGTACGACATCAACGCGGAACACATCGCCATGCGGGTCGCAAAGGGCTGCGGCGCGGAGGCGGCGCTCTTGCACATCATCCCGCCCATCGGGTTCGATTACCCGACGGCGAAAGAAATGAACGAGCATTGGCAGACTCTGACCGAGACCGATACGCCGGTCGGAAGAAGCCTGCGGGCGTCGCTGGAGAACGCGAAGGCGGCCGGGCTGGCGGCGTCGGTAAAGGTGAGGCGCGGCAATGTGATCGAAGAGATCCTTGCCGAGACGCGCGAGGGAAATTATGATCTGTTGTGCATGGGGTCTTCGTACAGCGCGCATTCCCTGCGGCAGATGGTTTCGGCGAATGTGACGGCGGAGATCATGGCGCGCGCTCATTGCCCGGTCATGACGGCAAGGTTCGGCGGGTGAAGATGGGAGCGAATGGAGGACGATATGAGTGAGGCAATCGGTTTGATTCTGAAAGCCATGCGTTTTTCGGCGGAGAAGCACAACGACCAGCGCCGCAAGGACTCGAAATCTTCGCCGTACATCAACCATCCCATTCAGGTGGCGGAGACGTTGTATTCCGTGGGCGGCGTGCGCGACGCGGCGCTGCTTGCAGCCGCCATCCTGCACGACACAATAGAAGACACCGACGCCACGCCCGAAGAGATTCGCCGCGAGTTCGGCGATGAGATTTTGGATCTGACGCTGGAAGTGACCGACGATAAAAGCCTGCCAAAGGAAGTCCGCAAGCAGTTGCAGATCGAGACCATGGCGCTCAAATCGCCGCGCGCAAAAGCGCTCAAACTGGCGGATAAAATATGCAACGTCCGCGACATCGTTCACTTTCCGCCGAAGGATTGGTCGTTGAAGCGCAAACGGGAATACCTGGCGTGGACCGAGAAGGTGGTGAGCGGCGCGCGCGGGACGAATCGCGATCTTGAAGCCTTGTACGACGAAACGTTGAAAGAGGGCAAAAGGATTTTGGGGATGGAGTAGGCGTTTTATGCCGCTGAAATACGATTATTGTCCATTCTACGGTCCCCACTTCATGGATTCGGCATAAGGCGCGAGGGGGATCATCGGACGCCCGTCGGTGTAATATAACTGCGCCGCGCCGCCGAAGTAAACCTGTTCGTTCGGGGCGTTGGCGACGATGACAAAACTGGCGTCGGGCGCCCAGAGCGCTTCGTTCATCAGCGCGAATGTTTCGGGGCGCAGGACAGTCCTGCCCGTCGTCCCATCCGCGGCGGAGCGGACGAGTTGCAGGGCGGGGCGGTTGATCATGTCGCCGGGGTTGGGGATGCTGGCGTGAAAGTAGTACAACTGCCCGTCCGGCGCGATGAAGGGATTATCGGCGACCTCGGCGGGATTGGTGTCGAAGTCGCCGAGCAACAGAGCCGTCACGTTTCCATTGTTCGTATCCACGCGCCACATTCCGGCGCTGAACATGCCGAAGGTGGGGCTGGCGGCGTACAAAGCGGAACCGTCGGCGCTCAAGGAATAATCGCCGCAGCAAATGATTCCGCGCTGCTCGTTTGCCAGCCGCACGAGCCCGCCGCCGTTGGGATAATAGATCGCGGAGGATGCGCCTTCGTAATAGCCGAGCGTGACGATGAGTTTGCCCCCGTCGGCGGAATACGTTTCGGGCCAGTACAACTCGCGGGGAATGACCAGCCCGCCGCCGGCGTCATCCAGCGAATCTTCCAGCACGCGGTTGGACTGTCCGCTGGCGACGGAGTAGAAATTCAAACCCTTGTGACCAAATGCGATCGTCTCTCCATTGGGCGAAAAGACCGGGCTGTTGACGCGCGTCAGGAACGGGTTGTTCTCGTCCACCGCGCCGCCGTCGAAGATCGCGCGGCGGTTCGAGCCGTCGGCGTTGATGAGAATCAATTGATTGTTGGAAACGAAGACCACGCTTCCATCCGCAAGGGATACGTCGTACTCCGTCACTTTTGCGGGTTCGGAGGTCAACTGTGTGATGGTCCTGCCGTCGCGTTCGAGGCGGAAGACTTGCGCGAACTGCGCGGCGTCGTTGGCGAGAAAATACATCGAGCGGGGCAAAAGGCTTGGGGCGGAATCCACAGGCGCGGGCGGAGTCTGAGGCGCGGCGTCCGGGGGCAGAGTCGCCGTCAGCGCGGATAAGGTCGCGGCGACGACCGTCTCCACATTTGGAAATTCATCCTGCGGAACGGGGGTCCCCAACGGGTTGGCGCAGGCAAGCGCAAGCAGGATCGCCGCCAGAATCCCAAAGAGTGTGTTTTTGTTTTGCATGGTGGCCTCGTTGAGCGGGCAAAGACGCGCGTCTCGCCCTGGAATTTTTGTATTGTCAAACTTGTTCGTAATGATGCACGGGCAGGACGAAAAGCGTGGCGCGTTTCTCTTCGCCTTTGGAGGGCAGCGCGTCGCGCACGATTTGAATGACGGCGTCGGTTTGCGAGTCTTCGATCCCCAGCAGCATGGTCGTCACGCCGCGCCGCAAAAAGCCGCCGGTGGAGGCGACGCGCGTCACGCGGAAGTTTGCGGCGGTGAACGCCTGAGTAAGAGTCTCGGAGTCGTTATCGTTGACGATGGCGATGATCAGTTTCATGGCGGTCTCTCCTCTTATAAGACCTGACAGGTTTTAAGAAACCTGTCAGGTCTCGCTGTTATATCTGTTCAAAGCGTTCCACAGGCAAAGCGAACACCGTCGCGCCGCCGACCGTCACCGGCACGGGCGCGGGCATGGGCATGGGCGAACCTTCCAGCGGAAGCGTCATATATTCGACGCGCTGTTTGCAGGCTTCGCGCAGAACGCTCAACGAGTCTTGTAATTTATCGGCGGGCAAACCCACCAGCAATGTCGCATTGCGCCTGCCTAAAAATCCACCCGCGCTCGAGAGATAAGTCAACGACGCGCCGATGCCCTGCATGGCTTTGGTCGCGGAATCGAGGTCCTGTTCCTGAATGACCGCCATCAATAAAAGGTATTGCGGTTGATCCATGCTCTTCTCCTGGGATGTTTCGCCTTTCGGGTTTGATCCTGCGCCCGAGTCGCGCCTCTTTCCGCGCCCGGGCTTGGTCCTGTTTCGACGGGTTTTCCTTCGCTTTGATATTATCATCACTCCGGGGATGATTCAACCTGGGTCGCGGGCATAAAATGAAGTAACCGTATGCGCCGCAAAGGTCAATAGGGTAATACCATAAAAGACCCTGCGTAACCTGCGGCGATTTTATCTTTTATTTCTTTTTTGGTCCCGTTGTTTCGAGCCCATAAGCCCGCGTAATCGGTGTGACGATCATGACTCCGGTGTCTGGATTCTTCAAATCGCCGACCAGTTTCTGGGTCGCATTGAGAATTCCATCGACCATGGCTTCGTCATTTGCCACGGTGAAGATGGTGCGGTTGAGGGTCTGGGGCGCTTTATAAAAATCATCAAGGGACGGGATCAGGGGAATGTCGTCGCGAATGACCTGTTTTTGGCGCATTCTGCCCATGCCCGAACTGAAGAGCACGGTTGCGTCTTCCACACCGGCATTGTTCCAGGCCGCCAATAGTTCTTCCAACAGGTCGGGGTCGTGCAATACCAATGTAACGAGATACATGCTAAGAGCCCTCCGATTCATTCTGTTTTTCGATTTCTATTGCCGCCGCGCGGGCGGGGGCTTTTGCCTTGTCGCGCATGAACAACCAGCGCAGGATGGGCGGGGTGATGAGCGTCGTCGCTACTATCATAACCACAATTGCCGAAAATTCATCATCCTGCATAAGCCCGTCCCGCATCCCGACACTGGCAACGATCAGACCAACCTCGCCCCGCGAGATCATGCCTGCGCCAAGTTGAGCGGCTTCGTGGGTGGATAATCCGCCCAGTTTCGCGCCCCAGCCCGAGCCGATCCATTTACCGGCCACCGCCACGATGATGATTGTCGTTGTCAACAATAAAGATTCGGCTTGAGACTCGCGCAAATCAATAGACAGTCCGATGCTCACAAAGAAAACCGGCACGAAAAGCCCGTACGCCAATGCGTGAATTCCCGACTCGATGCGTTCTTTTTCAGGCGTGCGCGCCAGCATCAGCCCGGCGAGAAATGCGCCGGTTATGGCTGCCATACCGCCAAAGGCTTCGGAGGCGATGCCGTATGCCAGCATGGTGACGAGAGAGATCGTCAGCAAGCCTTGGCTGATGGGCAGATGTGAAACACGCCGGATGACCCACGGTAATGCCCATAAACCGAACAGAACCGAAGCGAACAAAAACAAGATCATACGAACGAGAATAAGAACGATGTCGCTCGAACTGCCTGCTCCGCCTTGCAGGGCGAGAAAAACCGAGAGCAGAAGGATGACGAGGATGTCGTCGAATACCGCCGCGCCCAGCAGAGTCAAGCCCACGCGGCTTCGCAGAACTTTCAGTTCGATCAGAGTCTGGGCGGAAATGCTGACACTGGTGGCTCCCAGGGTCAGCCCAAGAAAGATCGCAGCGGGCTGATCGAAACCAAAGAGCAAACCTGTGCCCCATCCCAACAGGACGGGAACGACCACGCCCGTCAATCCTGCCAGCGCCGCCACGCGCATGTTCTGCCGCATTTCACCGACGTGAAGTTCCAGCCCGGCGAGGAACATCAGCAATAACACGCCAAGTTCGCCGAGTTTAGCGACGGTCTCTGCCAGTTCATGTTCGATAAATGGCAGGTCGAACAGGTTGATGATGGACGGGCCTAACAGAATTCCCGCCAGCAATTCGCCCAACACCGCGGGTTGACCCAAACGAATGCTAATGTACCCTGCCATTTTGGCGGAGAGCAGGATGATTGACAGTAAAAAGGCAAGTTGAAGAAATAGAGACATGGTTCACAGTGAAATTTTTATACCATGAAGACCTGGGGCTAAGAATGATTTCCCGTCCTTCGAGACGACGGAGATGGCGCGCAGGCTTTGTTGCAGCATCAGCGCGGGGGGGCCGGCATCCTCCACCGCGCCGAAGTCGTGGACGAAATCCACGTCCATGACGAAGTTGACGAAGTCGGGCATTTCCAGTTTGAGCAGGTCGCGGATGCCGATCACGCCGACGGGCTTGTCGTTCCTGTCCACGACGGGCAGCAAACCGATGTGCTTCTTGACGAACAGCGCCGCCGCCTCGCGGATGGTGGTGGACGCCGGAATCGAAACAACGTGTCGTTTCATGCAAGCGGCAATGTTCATACGGTTTCCTCCGTTTGGCGGGGTTGCCTTTGGTATCTTTTCGTATATTCTTCGATTTCGATCATGGGCGGGCGTTCGTGTTCGGCGATCCGCTCCACGTCCAGGAAGTAGCCTTTGTTATCGCGGCGGATCAATTTCATCGAGCGGTTGACGTCCTCCAGCACGGCGCGCCCGAAGCGTTTCTCCAGTTTGCGGATCACCGTCTGGATGATGGCGAAGGACATCTTGCTCAACGCCTCCAGATGCTGGTTGTGATGAATGCGCTCCAGTAAATCCACCTGGGCGATGGACTGCAAGCCGAACTTTTCGTAGATGTCAATCAGCAAGCCCGTTTCCACGCCGTAACCGGAATAGAAAGTGACTTGTTCCAGGGCTTTGCGCCTGCCGCCGTATTCGCCGGAAAGCGGCTGAACCACGCCGGAGAGTTCGGGGTAAAACAGATTCAGCAACGGGCGCGCGGTCAACTCGGTGACGCGCCCGCCGCCCCCCGCCTGCATCTTTTGCCCCACGCGCAAGGGTCTGCGGTAAAAGCCCTTCGCCAATTGCACCTGTGGGTTGGCAAGCAGCGGACCGATGATGCCGTACACAAAACGCGGGTGGATGTTGACAATATCCGTGTCTATCCAGACGACGATGTCGCCTTTGGTCACGAGCAGGCTCTTCCATAACGCTTCGCCCTTGCCGGGGCGCGGGTCCAGCTCCGGCAATAACTGCTGGTGGATGTAAACCGGTATGCCTTCCTTCTTCGCGATCTCGCGCGTGCGGTCTGTGGAGTTCGAATCGATCAGGACGATCTCATCCAATAATGGGACACGCCGCATCAATTCCTTTTTCATCACGCGGATGACCCTGCCCACCGTCTCTTCTTCGTTCAAAGCGGGCAGCGCCAAACTGATCGTCGCGCCCTGTTGCTTTTTCAACTCCACCAACTCGCGCAGGTTGCTGAACTCGTCTGCGTGAAAAGTGTTCTCCGCGAACCATTTATCCACCAGGATCGAGATCGCCTCAAAGCCCGCGCTCTCGTCGAACTTGATCTGCGGCTGGAGTCCTCCGCTCTTGACGGCAATGACCGGGCACGGCGCTTCATGCAGGATGCGGTCCGCCACGGGTCCAAGCGAAGCCGAACTTGTGACCGGTTGAACCGTGGCGCCGAGGATGATGACATCCGCCCTGCCCGCGTTTTGCAAAATGAGTTTCGCCGCATCGTCCGTGACCTCGAACTGTTTTTGGATTTCCGGTATTTGGTCCAGCACCCGTCCCAAGCCTTTGAAGGGCGCGTCGGTTCCAGCCTGCGGGTCGTCCGGTCGGCGGATGTGCAGGGCGGTGACTCCTCGCGGATGCAAACCCAGCCCCGCGCGCACCGCGAGTTCGGCGTGGGGTCCGCCTCGCACCGGGACGAGAATCCGTTTCGGTGTGCCGGAGATTTTTCCGCGCGCCAGAGCCACGTCGCAGGGCGGGTTGGCAAGCGCATCGCTCACAGCGACGCGCAAAGCCTTGAGGTGGGAATCAAACTCAAGGCAGAGCAGATCCGGGTTTTCATCCCGCAACAAGTTGGAAAGCTCGTTCCACGGCTGGTGAGATACGATCACCTGGGTCTTGCTGACGATGCGTTTGTCTTTTCCATAGATTCGCAGAGTGCGGCGCAGCGAACGCGCCGCCGCCGCGCCCGTGCTGAGGGACTGCCCCTCCGGCACGACGACGACGCCGACGAGAATGATCTGCGCGTCGAAAAGGCGCGCAAGGTCGAGGGCGTGCAAGCCGGGCCCGTCGTGAATGAAAGGGACGAGGATGGTGTGGATGGGCGTGAAGCCGGGATGGCGTTGCATGTCAATCTCCTTCATTAAATTTGCGCTTGCAATAACGGCGCGATCTGCGCGCGGTAGATCGCCTCCCAGCGAAAGGATGTTCGCGCGCGCGCGGCAAACCGGGCGGGCGGGGAGGTCTTGAAATAATCCGCGATCATCTTCGAGACCGACGCGGGGTTTTCATCGGGCGAAAAATAATTGGCATCGTCCAATCCCAATTTGCGCAAGGGCGGGATGTCGGCGCAAAAGGCGGGCAGGCGGCTGAACGCCGCTTCGATCAACGGGATGCCGAAGCCTTCCTCGCGGCTGGGGAGGAAGAGCGCGTCAGCGATGCGATAAAAATCGGCGATGACTTCGTCCGGCAGAAAACCGTCGCGCAGTTCCGCAAGGAAGCGCATGGAGTTTTCCAGCCCAAGTTGTTTGCGCAGGTCGAGAAGCGTCTTGAAATATTCGGCATTGTTCCCGTTGTGCGGTCCGAGCGGTCCCGTTACCACGAGCGCGGCTTGGGGAAATTCGCTTTTCAATTCAGCCAGGGCGCGCAATGCGAGTTCGATATTCTTGCGCGGCGTCACGCGGACAGGCAAAAGCAGAATGGGGGCGGCGTCGAGCAGGCGCGTCTTTTCGAGCAGAGATCGGGTCAATGGCTCGAACTTATGAAATTCGTTCAAATCCACGCCGTTGGGGACGACGCGAACAACGGCAGGGTCGAGGTTCATCAGGCTGGCAAGTTCGTCGCGGCGCCAATCCGAGACGACGACATGGGCGGTGTTGCCCCAGTCGGTTTTCAATAAATTCCAGGGGTAGCCGTCGCGCAGTTCGGGCAAATAGCGCGGGGTCGTCCATGCCAGGTCGTGATGCCACAGGATGAGGCGCGGCAGGTTTCCCGCAATATGCAATTGATGCAGGGCGGCTGTGAGCGCGAGGTTTTTGTTCAACGAGCAGACGTTGTGCGCGATAAGAAGATTGACATCCGAAAAAGTTTTTTGCAGTTCGCCCGCCAGTTCATCGCGCAAGGTCTCGAAATGCCCGGCGACTTCTCCCCGCTTGAGTTCTTCGTTCATGGCGGTCACGCGTTCGTGGCGCGAATCCGCCAGCGGGATGCGCGTCAGCGGAATCTCGCCGCTCAGCGCTTCGCCGCGCGCCGCAATGAGCCGCACAGCATGTCCATCCGCGGACATAAGGCGGGCGTGATGTCCTATCACGCTTTCCACGCCGCCGACGATGGGAGGGACTGAGTAATGCAGTAAGGCGATATTCATCATGATTGCGGCGCTCACAGCCTGTATCCCAGGCAATCCTCCAACACGGATTGCAGGCGGCGCTCGAGGACGGTGAATGAAAAATACCGTTTCGCAAGAAGATAATTCTCCTCCGCCCATTCCTGCGCCTGCGCGGGGTTTTGCAGGACGCGCCGGGTCGCTTCGAGCGCGTCCGCGCTGATGTAGCCGTCGAACCAGATCGTGCGAAAGCCCTTGGGCTTGATGTCCACTTCGTAGCTCGAATAGTTGTTGACCAAAACCGGGCGGCGGTAATACACGGCTTCGAGGAAGGCGTTGCCAAAGCCTTCGATGCTGGAGGGGTAGGTGACCAGGTCGGCTTGCGGGAAGACATCGCCGAGCGTGTAGATCTTCTGCCCGTCGGGCGTCGAGCCGCGTTTATCCTGCACTTGATCGGACTCGAAGCGCACGGTTACATCCAGCAAGCGGGCGTACTCGCGGACTCGCTGTTCGTAGTCCGTGCCTTCGTCGCCGCTGGCGTGCGAGATGATGAGTTTGGCGGGCAGGTCGAGGCGGCGCATCAGTTCGATGGCGTGTTCGATGCCCTTGCGCTGGATGACGCGCGTCGGTTGCAGGAAAAAATATTCGCCGTCGCGGATGTCGAAGTCCGCGCGAACCGTTTTGGCGTATTCGTCGGGCGGCGGCGGGGGAGAGTCGAAGTCCATCACGTTGGGGATCACGCGCGACGCCAGTCCGTGACGGGAGGCGATCTGCTGCGCCTGGATGGAGTTGATGACGACATGCCGGATGGACGGCAGGGCGGGCGGAAACGCCGCGGCGAGGTAATCTCCCACGCAGTTGACCTGGAAGCGCTGGCGCTCCCAATGAAAGTCGTGATGATGCGCGATGGCGGGGTAGCCCGTCTCGGCGATGAACTCGGTGATGGCAAGCCCCAGCGGCAGGTTGAGCGGGATCGTGACCGCGTTTTCGATCACAAGGATTTCAAGATCGAAAACGCGCGCGTATTTATATAACTCCTCCTTGAAGTATTCCTTCAACTCGTTTACGCGGCGCGTCATCGCAGGCGGGCGGACGTAGATGGAGAAGAAGTCCTTGTGCAGATCCGTCATTTCGGGGCGCGCTTCGCGCGCCTCTTGCGTGACCGTCCAACTGCCGGAATAGGCTTGTTGATTGATCTTGTCAATTTCGGGATGACGATAGAACGCCTCCGGCACAACGCGCGAGATATCAGGGTCGCGGTCACATTCGCCCGCGAAGTAGAAACACCCATGTCCCATGCGGGCAAGCACATTCGCCCATTTTGCCGTTTCGAGCGAAACGCCGTCTGTGCCGGCGAAGCGGGTGGAGATAAAACCGATGTTGTGAGGGGAGGGAGTCATGAGATGCCTTGTGTGTTTCGTCATTGCGAGCCGCGTTCTTGTTCGCTTGCCTCGATGTACTTCGGGGTTGCGGCGAAGCAATCTCACAGGTAGTCTTGGAGATTACTCACCTGCCCTTGCGGGCGGCGCAAGGGTCGGGCGGAAAAGCGCCGCCCTCGCAATGACGGATTTGGTTGTTTAACCAGAGAGTTTGATATGGCTCTAGTGTAATCAGCCTTTCATTCACAGGAAACGAAACGGTTTTCCGGCTGACATTATGCAAACACAACATGCGCGTTTGCTCATGGGGTGAAATGCGCTCCACAGCAAAGACGGCGGGATGCAGGTCGTGGATGATTTGCGTCCCATGCGGGTGGAAGGCGGGCGAAGCGCTTCGGGTTTTAAGCAGGCGGCTGTATTGATTGAAGACCTTGAAGCGCAGGGACGTTTCATCCGCGAGCTGGCTTTGCAGTTCATCGTATCGCAACTTCTCGCGGTTGATGGCGCGGTTGCGCCCGGTCTGTTTTACGCCTTCCGTCCAGCCGCGCGAGCCGAACAGGCTGTGGAAGTAAATTCCCGGCGCGCCGACGATGGAAAGCATGATGGCTTGCGCGGCGATGAAGCGGCTGACTTGTAGATCAAGCGTTTCTACATTGGCTCCCATCGCCGTCCTCGGCGATGGAACCGCCGCCGGGGACGGCGGCTGGAGCAAGGATGGGTTGGATAGCGCGTCGAAGTAATTGATATTCATCTCGTAGGGGCTTTGCGTCCCGTCCGCGTTATGTTTGTAGGAAATCAAGCCGCCGTGTTCGAGCGCTTTGTTCACGAGAAAATCAATCTCAGCGTCCGATAAGATTCCCCTTGCAGGATTCAGCCCGATCCCGTCGTGCGAGGCGAGGAAGTTGAAGAAGGTCGTTTTATCGGAGGGCGGGGTCAGGGTTCGCGCCCATTCCGAAAGTATCCGCGCGTTTCCGGTGTGGAAGGCGTGCAGGGTCAATGGCGGCAGGGCAAAATTGTAAACGAGTTGCGCTTCGTTATATCCGTCTCCGAAGTAGGAGATGTTATCCTTGTGCGGGACGTTGGTTTCGGTGATAAGTTGCACATGCGGCGCAGTTTCGTTCAACGCGGCGCGCAGGAATTGGATGACCGCGTGCGTTTGCGGCAGGTGGATGCAGTTTGCGCCGATCTCCTTCCAAAGGTAGGCGATGGCGTCGAGACGGATGAAGTCCGCGCCGCGCTCGGCATAAAGGAGGAGAACATCAAGGATTTCAAGCAGGACTTCGGGATTCTTGAAGTTGAGATCAACCTGATCGGCGCTGAAGGTCGCCCAAACCTTTTTTTCGCCTGACGGGGTTTGAAAGGATGTGAGCAGGGGCAGCGTCCGCGGACGAACGACTTGCGAAAGGTCGGGATCGCCTTCGACCGTGATAAAGTAATTTTTATAATGCGGGTCGTCCCGTAAAAATTTCTGGAACCAGTCGCTTTGAGTGGAGATGTGGTTAATCACGCCGTCAAACATCAGGCGCAAATTTCGCATAGACGAAATGTCGTCCCAGTCGCCGAGCGCGGGATCAACTTTGCGGTAGTCCACGACGGAGAAACCGTCGTCGGAGGTCCACGGGTAGAAAGGAAGGATGTGAATCCCGCCGACGATGCCGATCAGATAGGCGTCGCAAAATTTTTTAAGCGTTTGCAATGGCTTTTCGCCCGGCGTTTGAACCTGGTCGCCGTATGCGATGAGGATCGAATCGCGTTCGGTGAGAGCGCCCGCGCGCGGTTTGATACGCGGGCGATATTCATTCAAAAGATTTTGCGTTCTTTCGAGGAGGCGCGTCGAGATATTTTCCCCGTAAAGAAACGCAAGAAGATTTGACAATATGTCAGTCATCAGCCTCGTGAGAATGTGAGTTTGCGCGCTGGACGCTGAATTTTTATACCATGAATTGAGACATTTGGATTAATTCCCCATGAACGAAAGCCGCCGCTACATCTCCACGATGCAAGGCGCTTCGTCCTTGACGATGACGCTCTCGCCGTTTGCAAATGTGACCGTTGTTTGTTCCTGCCCGCGCGCGATGGACATGCCCTTGTATTTGATCGTCACCGCAAAGGGGAAGAGATTGCGCCCTTCGAGTTTAACGCGCGTTCCCGAAAGTATCGTCACGCCCAGCGCCTGCATGAACAGACCGACCGGGGCGAAGCCCGTCAATGAATTGCGCTCGCCGATGCCCGTTCCTTTTTCGGCGTGATAACGCTGGTAGAACGCGCGGTTCTGTTTCAAATTCTGGATGACGGCGTTCATCAAATGCGCGGTCAGCCGCGTCGCTTCGGCGCGGAAGCCGTAATTCAGCAAGCCTTCGCCGAGCAAAAGATTCCACGGCATACTGACGCTCAACGAAACATTTTCCGCTTCCTCATCCGGCACATTCGGCAGGGACGGCAACCCGAACGGGCGGTCGAAACGATCCGCCGTCATGATGTTGCGCCCGATCATCGCATACGCGCGTTGTTTTTCGAGCGCGCCCGCCCAGAGCGGCAAACCGAGCGTGATGTCTTCGCCGGTCGTATCCACGATCTTGATAGTCACTTTATCGCCCGCTTCCAACCCCGCCACGCTGCCCCGCCCGACCTTCGAGAACGTCCCCTGTGTCGTCGCCACCAAACCGCCGGCGCGCCATTGAAATTGATGCCCCGCGATGACTTCGCTTTCGCCTTTGGATTTTGTGAAGTATTCGCTGATCTCCGCCTCGGGTCGCTTCGCGGCTGGACTTTTGGTCTGAATCTCCACCAGCAGCCTTACCGGCGTCTGAGACTCGAACTTGGGGCGCATCGAGCCGTCGCCCTTGCGTTTGGCGATGATTTTGCCCTCGGTCGCTTGTCCCGTTTCGCGGTCGCGGTAGGAATAGAAACTGACGCGCGGATTCCAACTTGCGTCGAGCGACTCTTTAAGTTTTTCCGATTGCGCCAGGATCAGCGAGACTTCCTCTTCCGGCTTGCCCAATTTCTTTGCCATCTTCAAGAGGATTTGCGCTTCGCGGTATAGCATGGCTTCGAGCGAGGGACTATGCACGAAGGAGACATCCAACCCCTGAGACCAGGGGTTCCAGATATCGAATAGCGGGTTGTCTTCCAAGCCGGTTTGCAGGATGTGATCCCATTCGGGCGAGCCGTCGCGGTTCCGGTCGTGCGCGCCGGAAAACCACGACCAGAAGAATTTGAATAACTTCGGAAAGACTTCCGCGAGAAATTCATCGTCGCGGGCGGTTTGATAATATTTCCACGCCATGCTGGCAAGGATGGGCATGGAAAGAAAATGCCCGCGCTGGCCGGCGATGCCGGGCTTGCCGTCCACTTCGCCGTCTTCATTTTGGGTGGAGAGAAAATTGAGCAGGAGGTTTTTCGTCGCCTGCGGCGCGACATTCAATATGCTTGCAAGATAATACGCATCCAGCGCGAATTGACCGCTCCACGCGGGCGGATAATCCGTGCCGTCGCCTTTGTTGGAATGTCCGTGATCGGAGTGACGCGCCTGCACAAACGACGGATGCGGCAACAGGTCGCTTTGCATGAACAGGGCGTGGGCGGCTTTCTGGCTGAAGGCGAGCGCGGCGTCCCATTCCACGTCGCCGGTGCGGATGTCGAGAGTCTGGCTTTCGTCCAGCATTTCGATGCGGGCGAGTTCCGCCTGCCACGGGCGGGCGGCGGTTTTTCGCGCGAGATCAAAGCCTTCGGGGATCGTGTCGAGCGCGGCTTCGGCGAAGGAAATGGTCCGGGCGGCTCCAGGACCCAACTCCAGGTCCAGGATGAGCGAGGCGTGGGGTCCGGTTCCATGTTTGGGTCCGCCCGTCATAAAGATCACGGGGGCGATCCCGCTGGTTTGTCCCGCAAGAATATTCACGAGTTGTTGCTGTGTGGGGATGATGGATTGACCGTTGAGGGGCGCGAGCGCGGCGCACACTTCGAGCTGGATGTTGCGAACGGCTGTCGTTTTGTTGACGAGCGTCACGCGCCCGGCGACGGCATGGGATTCGGGAACCCAGAAATCCGCTGTGGCGTTTAAATTTTCGAAGGGCAGGAAATCGAGCGTGAGGAAGTTCGGGTAAAAGCGCCTTAGCGACGGTTTGGCGGCGAAGGTGTTAGGATCTGTGACGATGTCGGCGCCTTCGGTGAAGCGTAAAAAGAGGCGCATCGAGCGCGCCCGTGAGCCGAAGGTGGTGGCAATTCCCAGCGCCGAGCGTTCCGGGTCGTTGCTGCCGATTTCCACCTCCCAGATGTGGTCGTTGGGGTAGTCCGGTTTGCAGAGACGCGCATCCGCCGCAAGGGTGAGGTGAAGCGGGTCTCCGGGGCGGAGTGACCAGTCGCGCATGGCGCTTATTGTACGGGCAGATGGGCGGGCGGTCAAACAGGTATAATTTAGTCTTGTAGTCGCGTGGTCTTGAAGTCAAATGGTCACATAGTCAAATGGCCAAAGATCATCGCACCAAGCGACCAATAGACCAAGCGACCATCAGACTAAGCGACCATCAGACCAAGCGACCATCAGACCAAGCGACCATCAGACCAAGCGACCATCAGACTAAGCGACCATCAGACCAAGCGACCATCAGACCAAGCGACCATCAGACCAAGCGACCATCAGACCAAGCGACCCTCAGACTAAGCGACCATCAGACCAAGCGACCATCAGACCAAGCGACCATCAGACCAAGCGACCCTCAGACTAAGCGACCATCAGACCAAGCGACCAACAAACCAAGCGACCAACAGACCAACCGACCAACAGACCAACCGACCAACAAACCAAGCGACCAACAAACCAAGCGACCAACAAACCAACCGACCAACAGACCAACCGACCACCAAACGAGGAGACCAACATGGCTGGACTTTACTTCGAAGAATTTTCCGTCGGGCAAACCGTGAAGACTGCTTCGCGCACCGTGAGCGAGGACGCCATCTTCACTTTTGCAGGCCTGACCGGCGATTACAACCAGATCCATACCGACGCCGAATTTGCGAAGACTTCGCCCTTCGGTCAGCGCGTCGCTCACGGGCTTTTGGGCTTATCCATTGCGACCGGTTTGATCATGCGCACAGGCTTGCTCGAAGGGACCGTGCTTGCCTTCCGCGAGATCCAGGAGTGGAAGTTCGTCAAGCCGATCTTCATCGGCGACACCGTCCATGCCATCCTCACCGTGACCGAGACCAAAGCCCTGCCGCGCATCGGCGGCGGCGCCTTGATCGCAAATGTGGAAGTCCGCAACCAGAAAGATGAAGTGTTGCAAAAGGGCGTTTTGAATTTATTGATGTTGAGCAAGCCGAAATGAACAAAGACGACAACGACAGGCTGCGAAGGCTGATCCGCTCCGAAGAGGAAACACAAAAAGACCTGGACCCCGCGCCTCAGGACTCCGGGACGACGGCTTCGCGGAAGAAGACGGGGAATACCACGCCGATCCTCAACCTGCCCGATCTCGATGAGAACAACATGCCGCTCCCCAGGCGGGTGGAGGAGACGGACATGGAAGGCACGCGCGTGACGAATGCGGCGTACGATCAGGCAGGCGGAACGAAACCGCCCGGAAAGAGTCAGCCGCAAATTCAGCAAAGACCGAACTATCGTTTGCCGGAAAATCAAAGCCAGCCGCGCCCACAGCGGAATCAATACCGCCCCGCGCCGTTATCTCCCACCTTTGCAGACCGCATGGCGCTTTTCTTCGGCTCGTTCGGATCAAAGATGCGCGGCAACAAGGGATGCCTGCTGCGGGGACTGGTCGTTTCGTTCTTCGCGTTTGTGTTGCTTGGCTTGTGCGGCGGTTCGATCCTCGTCTATCGGTATTACGAGATCGCCAGCGCCCTGCCCGATGTCGGCGATTTGAAGAACCGCACCTCGCAATTCCAGACCACGCGCATCCTCGACCGTAACGGACAAGTCCTCTTCGAGTTGAACGACCCGAACGCCGGGCGGCGCAATTACATCCCGCTCAGCGAAATCTCCCCGTATCTTGTCGCGGCGACCATCGCCACCGAAGACAAGGACTTCTACGATAATCCCGGCTTCGACCCCATCGCCATTATGCGCGCCTTGTGGGTCAACTACGTCACCGAGGGGCAGGGCGGCGGAGCGTCCACGGTCACCCAGCAATTGGCGCGCGCGTTGCTGCTTTCGCCGGAAGAACGCAGTCAGCGCACCGTCGAACGCAAGACGCGCGAGATCATCCTTGCGGCTGAAATCACGCGACGATATACAAAGGATGAAATCCTCGAACTGTACTTGAACGAAATCTATTACGGCAACCTCGCCTATGGGATCGAAGCCGCCGCCAACACCTACTTCAACAAATCGGCGCAGGATCTGACGTTGGGCGAAGCCGCCTTCCTTGCCGGGCTTCCGCAATCGCCGGCAGTCTACGATATCTACACCAACCCCGAAGCGACCTTGACCCGCCAGAAGCAGGTATTGGCGCTGATGTTCGAGTTGAGTCAATTGCAGGGATGCATCGAGGTCAGCAACAGCCCGGAGCGCGTGTGCGTGGACCCGGTCGCGGCGACAAACGCCTCGCATGAAATGGAAAATTATAATTTCATCGCGCCTGTCTTCGGCGACGCGAAATACCCGCACTGGGTCAACTTCGTCCGCGCCGAGTTGGAGGAGTTATACGACGCGCAGACCATCTACCGCTCCGGCTTTGTCGTCTACACCACGCTCGACCCCGTTTTGCAGGATCAGGCGCAGCAACTTGTGACGAACCAGGTCGCCGGGATGGCGGCGAACAACACGAAGAACGGCGCGCTTGTCGCCATTCAACCTTCGACGGGGCAAATCCTCGCCATGGTCGGCTCGCCCGATTTTAACAACGCCGCCATCTCCGGTCAGATCAACATGGCGATCAGCCCCACGCGTCAGCCCGGGTCTTCGATCAAGCCGATCACCTACGTCGCCGCCTTCGAAAAAGGCTGGACGCCCTCCACCTGGATCTGGGACGTGCCGACTCAATTCCCCGACGGGGCAAACCCGCCGTATGAGCCGCGCAACTACGACGGCAAATTTCACGGCGGCATGACAGTGCGCGCCGCGCTCTCGAATTCCTTCAATATACCGGCGGTCAAGGCGCTGGAGTTCGTCGGAATCTACGACAACCCCGAAACGCCCGAAAAAGACGGCATGATCGCCATGGCGGAGCGGCTCGGCATCACCTCGCTCACACGCGGCGATTACGGTTTATCGCTCACCCTCGGCGGCGGCGACGTCAGCCTGATGGACATGACCAGCGCCTACGCCGTCTTCGCCAACGGTGGAGTAAAGATTCCGCCGGTCGCCATCCTCAAGATCACCTCCTTCAATGGCGAAATCATTTATGAATACCAGGCGCCCGCAGTCGAGCAGGTCATTCGCGCCGAACACGCCTATCTCATCTCGTCCATCCTCTCGGATAACCAGGCGCGTTCGCTTATGTTCGGTCCCAACTCGGCGTTGAACCTTTCCTTTCAAGTCGCGGCAAAGACGGGAACCACCAACGATATCCGCGATAACTGGACACTTGGGTACACGCCCGATCTCGTGACCGGGGTATGGGTCGGGAACGCCGATTACACTCCAATGGTCAGTTCGACCGGTTTGAGCGGCGCAGCGCCTATTTGGTCGCAGTTCATGGAATTTGCCGTGCCGTACCTGACAAACGGATCGCCGACCCCATTCAGCCGACCCCCCGGCATCATGGATAAAGTCGTCTGCCGGCTCGGCGGCGCGGAACCGTCCAATCTTTGCAAGTCGCAATACACAGAAGTCTTCGCGTCGGATCAACCCCCATTGCCCGAAGCGCAAGACCTCCTCCGCCGCATCAAATTGGATTTATGGACGGGCTATCAGGCGTCGGACGCCTGCTCCGGACCGACGGCGCAGAAGGAAGTGATCAACGTCAAAGACCCCTGGGCGCGAAAGTGGCTCGAGAGCGGCGACGGAAGGGGATGGCTCGAAGATAACGGATTGCCCGAAGACCTCTATTACGCGCCCGAGCGCGAATGTCAGGAAGGCGACCCCCAGCCGCAGATCGAATTGAACTTCAACGACGGGCAGACGATCTCCAACCCCATCCTGGAAGTGAACGGAACCGCCAGCGCCGAAAAAGGATTCAAATCCTGGAGATTGGAATTCGGCTCCGGCGAAGACCCCGGCTCGTGGACGCAACTTGCCGAAAGCGATAAGCCGATCGAGGATGGAACCCTGACGGTCTGGAATCTGACCGGACTCCCGAACGGAATCGTAACCCTGCGCCTGACCCTCATCGGCGAAAACGCGGAAGTGGACAAACGGATCAGACTCAACCTGAGCCTGCCGATTCCCACCGTGCCTTCGTCCACGCCGACGGCGACGCCCTCGCCAACGGAAACGCCAACGCAAATCATCATCATCCCGCCGACGGATACGCCCACGCTAACTCCTTTCCCAACCGATACGCCGACGGAGACCCCGACGCCCACGTAAATTGCGTAGGGCGCGTAAGAGAACGCGCCCTACGCATTACCGGCGGAGAAAAGGCTTGGACGGAGGACCCAGTCCAAAGCCCGGGGTGAGGCGGGGAATCCTTCATTGATTAATACCTTGACTGATGCCCCCCAAATCCATATAATAGCCTCGTTGGATGTATAAAACGAGCAGACACCAGCAAGCGCTTGAGGAAAATTCTCAAAGCGCTTGCCTTTGTTTGCGTATTGAGCGTGACGCCTACGCGCTTTTGTGTTCGAAAGAATTTTATTTTAGGAGAGGATCCACGTGGAAACCAAGGGATTGACCGCACTCCGTATCAGCCTTGCCTCCCCGCAAACGATCATGTCGTGGTCGTACGGCGAGGTGCTGAAGCCCGAAACCATCAACTATCGCCGCCTGCGCCCCGAGAAAGATGGCCTGTTCTGTGAAGCGATTTTTGGTCCGACCCGCGATTGGCAGTGCTACTGCGGCAAATACAAGAACCCCCGTTACAAAGGAATCGTCTGTGAAAAATGCGGCGTCGAAGTGACCCGCTCTTCCGTGCGCCGCGAGCGCATGGGGCACATCGCGCTTGCCTCGCCCGTCGCGCACATCTGGTACACCCGCCGCATCCCGTCGCAGATGGGCATGTTGCTGGATGTCTCCCGCCGCAACCTGGACCGGGTGCTTTACTTCGCCCAGTACATCGTCACTTACGTGGATGAGGAAGCCCGCAAGAAGGCGCTCCAAAGACTCGAAGACGAGATCACCGTTTCGGAACGCGAGCAGGCTTCGGAGATCAACGCGCACATCGTCGAGATCAAACAGAAGCGCGACGCGAGCATCGCCGAACTCAAGCAAAAGCAGGCGACTCTGGAGCAGGGCTACGACGAAGGCATCGCCGAACAGCTCGACCCGATCATCAAAGAAGGGCAGAAACTGGAAAAACTGCTCCAGGATCAGATGGGCGAGCACGCCAAAAAGACCGTCGTCTTCGAACAGACCGGCGAAAAGATCATAGACGCGGGCGACAAAGTCGCCGGCAAGCATATTACGCTGATTCAAAAGACCGTTCAAAAGAAACTCGAAGCGTTGGAGAACGAGTTGAAGGACAAGCGTCAGGCGGAGATTGACGCGCTCAAGACCAAAGCCGCCGCGATCAAAGCCCAGGCGGACCAGGATATGGAAGCCCTGCGCAATCAGTTGGAATCGCAGACTTCGGTCTCTTCCAACCAGTCTTCGCGCCTGCGCGACGAACTGCTCGAACTGCGCCCGTTTACCTTTCTGAGCGAGATTCGCTACCGCGAATTGAAACAGCGCTGGGGGCAGGTCTTCCGCGCCGACATGGGCGCCGAAGCCTTTTACGATGTGCTGGAGCGCCTCGATCTCGACAAACTCTCGGAGGAACTCTGGCGCGAAGTCAAGACCACCAAGAGCAAGCAGAAGCGCAAGAAAGCCACAACCCGCCTCAAGGTCGTGGAGGCGTTCAAGCGTTCCGGCAACCGCCCCGAGTGGATGATCTTAACCGTGTTGCCCGTCATCCCGCCCGACCTGCGCCCGATGGTGCAGTTGGACGGCGGGCGCTTCGCCACCTCCGACCTGAACGATCTCTATCGCCGCGTGATCAACCGCAACAACCGCCTGAAGAGACTGCTCGAACTTGGCGCGCCGGATGTCATCATTCGCAACGAGAAGCGCATGTTGCAGGAGGCGGTCGACTCGCTGATTGACAACTCCCAGCGCGGCAAGGCGCTCTCGCGCCGCGGAAGGCGCGAGCTCAAATCGCTGAGCGACATGCTCAAAGGCAAGAAGGGACGCTTCCGCCGCAACCTGCTCGGCAAACGCGTGGACTATTCCGGCCGCTCCGTGATCGTGGTGGGTCCGACGCTCAAATTGAATCAGTGCGGCTTGCCCAAAAGCATGGCTCTGGAACTGTACCGCCCGTTTGTGATCGCGCGGCTTGTGCAGAACGGCTATGCCGCCAATGTGAAGGGCGCCCGCCGCCTGATCGAACGCAACCGCCCCGAAGTGTGGGAGGCGCTCGAGGGCGTGATCGGCGACCGCCCCGTATTGTTGAACCGCGCGCCGACGCTTCATCGTCTCGGCATCCAGGCGTTCGAGCCGATTCTGATCGAAGGCTCGGCGATCCAATTGCATCCGCTCGTCACCACCGCCTTCAACGCGGACTTCGACGGCGATCAGATGGCTGTGCATGTGCCGCTCTCACTCAAAGCCGTGCAGGAAGCCCGCGACCTGATGCTCGCCTCGAAGAACCTGCTCAAACCGGCGGACGGCGAACCGATCATCTCTCCTTCCAAGGATATGGTGCTGGGCGTGTACTACCTCTCGATGGAACAGAAAGCCAAACATCGCGGCGATGGACGCGCCTTCGCCGACCTGGATGAAGTGGAGATGGCGTACGCGCTCGATCAGGTGGAGGTTCATTCCGAGATCAAGGCGCGCGTCGTCACATGGTACGACGACAACGGCAAACGCTTGCCCGAGCCGCAGACCCGCGTAGTAAACACCACTGTGGGGCGCGTCTTGTTGAATCGCGTCCTGCCCGAACAGGTGCAATTTGTAAACAAAAAACTCGACAAGGGCGGCGTGAAGGATCTGATCGCCGAAGTGTACGAACTGTGCGGGCAGGAGGTCACCACGCAGGTGGCTGACGCCGTCAAGAATATCGGCTTTGAATACGCCATGAAGTCCGGCACGACCCTGGCGGTTGCGGATATTTCCATCCCGCCGGAGCGCAAGCCCATCATTGACGAAGCGCTCAAACAGGTTGAGGTCGTCCAGCGCGATTTCCGGCGCGGTTTGTTGACCGAGCAGGAAAAGAACGAACGCGAAATTCAGATCTGGCAGGACACAACCGATAAGGTCGGCGACGCCGTCAAGAAGCACATGGACCCGGACGGCAACCTCTCCACCATGGCGACCTCCGGCGCCACGAAGGGCGGCTTCTCGACCATCTCGCAGTTGGCGGGCATGCGCGGGCTGATGGCTGACCCCTCCGGGCGCATCATCCCGATGCCGATTCGCTCGAACTTCCGCGAAGGGCTGACCGCGCAGGAATACTTCATCTCGACTCACGGCGCGCGCAAAGGTCTGGCGGACACCGCGCTCCGCACGGCGGACGCCGGTTACCTTACCCGCCGTCTCGTGGACATTGCGCAGGACATCATCATCAATGAACATGATTGCGGCACGCGCGACGGAATTTGGGTCCGTCGCGCAGACGATGTAGCCGGGCAAAAAATGGACAGCCGCATCTACAGCCGCCTGGCAGCCGGACGCATCATCCACCCGCAGACGGGCGAAGTCCTTGCCGAACCGGACGACGTGATCACGCATGAACTGGCGCGCGCGATCTCAGACTCCGGCATTGCGGAGGTAAAACTGCGTTCGCCGCTGACCTGCGAACTGGATCACGGCATCTGCGCCAAATGCTACGGCATTGATCTCGGACGCGGCGTAATGGTGGACCTCGGCTCGGCGGTCGGCATCGTCGCCGCCCAGTCCATCGGCGAACCGGGCACGCAATTGACCCTGCGCACCTTCCACACCGGCGGCGTCGCCTCCAGCGGCGCGACGGACATCACCACCGGCTTGCCGCGCGTGGAGGAAATCTTCGAAGCGCGCAAACAGCCCAAGGGCGAAGCCGCCGTCGCCGAAATTGGCGGCAAGGTGCGCGTCCAGCAATCGGATAAATATCCCGACATGCGCGAAGTTCACATCGAACACGCCGAAATGATCCACGACGAATACGCCATTCCCGAAGATTGGAAGATCATCGTCAAGGATGAATCCGAAGCGCAGGCGGGCGACATCCTCGCCACGCTCGAAAAGGCGACCATCGTCGCCCAGCACGGCGGGCGCGTGGCGGTCGAGAAAAAGGAGCGCAAGGTCATTGTCTCCTACGAGCAGCGCGAAGAGATCGTCATGGACATCCCCAACACTTCGCGCCTCCTCGTCCGCCAGGGCGACCACGTGGAAGCCGGACAGCCGCTGACCGAAGGCTCGCTCAACCCGCATCACATCCTTAAGATACAGGGACGCGACGCCTGCCAGATGTACCTGATGACCGAAGTGCAGAAAGTCTATCGCTCGCAGGGTCAGAACATCCACGACAAACACTTCGAGGTCATCATCCGCAAGATGTTGAGCAAAGTGCAGGTCACCCGCCCCGGCGACACCAAATACCTGCCCGGCGATGTGATTGACCGTCTCGAAATTCGCAAACAGAACGAAGCCTTGATCGCGGAAGGAAAATCCCCGGCTCGTTTCAGCGAAGTCCTGCTCGGCGTGACCAAGGCCTCGCTCAGCACCGACTCGTTCCTTTCCGCCTCGTCCTTCCAGCACACCATCAAAGTGTTGGCGAGCGCCGCCATCGGCTCGACCACCGACCCGCTCTTTGGCTTGAAGGAGAACGTCATCATCGGCAAACTCATCCCGGCTGGCACGGGATTCATCCACGGGCGCTTCACCCCGTCCGGCGAAGAAGAACAGCCCACCTCCGACTCCGCCGAAGAACTTCCGCCGCCCACTGCGGCAGACTAACCCGATTAACGCCCCGGATTTTTCCGGGGCGTTTTTGTAAGACAAGTCTACAGACTTGTTTTACAATGGATTCAATGAAACGCGCGTCTCAAAAACCTATGGGATTGCCCACGCGGGGGAAGACGGCCTCGAACCGGCTTCGGCGTGTGGATAACTTTATCCTCCTTTACGAGCCTGCGCTTCTCACCCGCACCGATGGCGGATTCGCTGAATCCCTGTTTGTTGATCTCGGTTTTGGGTTTGATCCGCGCACCACGCTCGAAAGCGGATTGCGTTTCAGGAGGTTGAATCCAAACCTCCCGATCCTCGGCGTGGAGATAGACAGGGAAAGAGTGAAAGCGGCGCTGCCTTTTGCCGACGAAAAGACATTCTTTCGACTCGGCGGATTCAACCTGCCGTTACAACCCGGCGAGACGGCGCGACTCATCCGCGCGTTCAACGTGCTGAGACAATACGAGGAAAAGGAGTTCATCCCTGCCTATGAGCGGCTTGCGGAATACGTTTTGCCCGGCGGCTTGATGATCGAAGGGACATCCACGCCTTATGGCAATGTTTGGGCGGCGAATCTGGCTCGAAGGGGCGAGTCCGCTCAATGGTCGTTCGAGGCGTTGGTTTTCTCCACGAACTTCCACAGCGGATTCGATGTCGGGGAGTTTCAGACCATCCTGCCGAAAAATTACATCCATCGCGCGGTGAGAGGCGAAGCGATCCACGATTTTTTCGAGGCGTGGAAGCGCTCCGCGGCGGAGACGGCTTCCGCAAAAACGTTCGGGTTGAAGCAGTGGTTTACGGCTTCGGCGGAAGCGCTGGCTCAAAAAGGATTCGGTCTGAACCTCCATAAGAAATGGCTCGGCAAGGGGTATTTGATCTGGTATCGTTGACGCGCTTCCGATCACGCGTTAAAAGATTGGGATGGGTCGCCCTACAATGACGGGTAATGGCTCCAATGAATTGATGACGGCGGTAAGTCGGAATGCCATTCCGATTTACTTCGTTTACCGGGAGCCACTATCCAATGACAAACGATTTCCATGTCATAATTGGCTGTGAAGAGGAAAAAAATCATGACGCGCTCGAAGAGACTTGTTTCATTATTCGCGCTTGCCATCACGGCGCTGGCTTGCGCGATTCCGGACATCCCAATGCCGGGGCAGGGCGCCGCCGCGGAAACTTCCAGCGCGGCGCCGACCCAAAGCGTGAGCGACACCTTTACCCCTACGCCTGAACCGACCCTGACCCGCACTTTCACGCCTACGCTGATTTATCTCACTTCCCGTTTTCCCAGCGCGGCTCCTTCCGCGATCGTCCCTACACAAACCGGCACGCCCCAAACCGATACGCCTTCTCCCGCCCCGTCCGATACGGCTACTCCCGCGCCGGTGACGATCCGCGTAACCCGCCCGACTCATTGCCGCGCCGGACCGGGAAAATCGTTCGAGATCGTCGGCTCTCTGCTGGTCGGGATGAAAGCCGTCGCGATCGCGCGCGATTCGACAAGCCAGTATTATTACATCGAAAATCCCTACGTTTTTACGGATTATTGCTGGGTGTGGGGGGAATATGCTGAATTCGAAGGAGACCCGTTATTGCTGCCCGCTTTTACGCCGCCGCCCACGCCGACATCCACCGGGACCCCCGCCCCGACGTTGAACTTCAAATTGAAGGGAAGCGGATTCCAATCGTGCAACGGGGCGTTCTGGATGAACATCGAGATTACCAGCGAAAGCCAGTTTGTGTTTGAATCCGTCCACGTCAGCCTGCTGGACAAAGACAGGAACGTCACCCGCGCGCTTGCCGCAAATAATTTTGTCGCGGCCATCGGTTGCGATGGGTTGAGCGTCAACGATATGGTTTCCAGTGGAACCGCTGTCCTTATCAGCAGCGCGAAATTCGATTACAACTTCAAGGGACATTTAATGCGCGCGAGCGTCACTGTCTGCTCCAAAGACGGGCAACAGGGCGTTTGCGCGACAAAGGAAATCCCGCTGAGTCCGTAAACGGTTGTGCTCGCTTCCGCCGTATCAAAAAGAAGGGCAGGAGCATGAGCGGGACAACGGCGAGCAACCCGATCAGCCCGCCGATGCCGAATGCGCCTCCGATGGATGCGATGGCGTATTCGGCGTTATCAATGGTATCCGCGCTTCCATCCGGAAAGTAGCAGGTGATTTCAACCGTATGTCCGCGCGCGCCGGAGGGGCTCGTTGTTGTCGCTGTGGATGATCCTTCCTGCAACGACGTACTCTCCGCGCCGGGGCAGTACAGCGCGACGGCGATTTTGTCGGTCAGGTTGGGGACGGCGAACAGGGACGGCCCGATCATGAAGACGGCGACGAACAGGATTCCGCTGGAGAGCAGGCAAAGCAAAACCCAGGCGATGATGCGCGCGACCCAGACTTCTTTTAACGTGTTAAGTTTCATGAGACACCTCTAATTTTTTTGTCGCGCGTTTACTATATCGCCATTCAAGCGTCCACAAGCGCCGGACTTGACGCATCCCTTTTTTGCCCGTAAGATAGCCCCGCTATAGAACAAATTTTTCACCATGGAATGCGCAGAGACCGCGGAGTATTTAAATGTTTTTTTCTGCAACTTCCGCGATTTCTGTGGTGAGTTTTTGGAGTCAACATGGAACTCGGTATCGTACGAAAAATAGACATTGACAGCGAAATGCAGCAGGCGTATCTCGATTATGCCATGTCCGTCATCGTTTCGCGCGCATTGCCCGACGCGCGCGACGGCATGAAACCGGTGCAACGGCGCATTTTATACGCGATGTACGACATGGGCATTCGCAACGACTCGCCGTATAAAAAGTCTGCGAGGATTGTGGGCGAGGTGTTGGGTAAGTATCACCCGCACGGCGATTCGTCCGTGTATGAGGCGATGGCCCGCCTGGCGCAGGATTTTTCCATGCGGACGATGCTGGTGGACGGGCAGGGCAACTTCGGTTCGGTGGACGGCGACCCGCCCGCCGCAATGCGTTACACCGAGGCAAGACTGACCTCCGCCGCGCTCGATATTTTGAACGACCTCAACAAAAATACGGTTGACTTCAACGCCAACTTCGACGACACGCTCGAAGAGCCGAGCGTGCTGCCTGCCGCGATTCCGAATCTTTTAGTGAACGGCGCGACGGGCATCGCTGTCGGCATGGCGACTTCGATCCCGCCTCATAACTTGAGCGAAGTGGTGGACGCGCTCGTGTTCATGCTCGAACGCTGGGAGAAGCTCGACGATATTGACGTGGAACAGTTGATGAAGTTCGTCAAGGGACCGGACTTCCCGACCGGCGGACTCATCATCGAAGAAAAAGGCGGCGAAGGGATTGAATCCGCCTACGGTTCGGGGCGTGGACGGATCACCGTGCAGGCGAAGGCGCACATCGAAGAAATGGAGCGGGGGAAGAACCGCATCATCGTCTCGGAACTGCCGTACATGGTCAACAAGTCCAGCCTGATCGAACGCATTGCCGAACTGGCGCGCGACGGACATCTCGAAGGGCTTTCGGACTTGCGCGACGAATCGGACCGCCAGGGAATGCGCATCGTCCTCGAGCTGACCAAGAACGCCGACCCGAATTTTGTTCTGCGCGACCTTTACAAACGCACTCCGATGCAGACCACCTTCAGCATCAACCTGCTGGCATTGGTGGACGGCGAGCCGCGCACGTTAACCCTCAAACAGGCGCTGCGCGTCTATTTGGAGCATCGGCTGACGGTCATCAAGAGGCGGGCGGAATTTGATCTGGAAAAGGCCAAGGCCAGAGCCCACATCCTCGAAGGCTATCTTGTCGCCTTGAAAAATCTGGATGAAATCATCGAACTGATCCGCTCCGCTTCAGACGTGGAGGCGGCCCGCGCCAAACTGATGAAGCGTTACAAGCTGACGGAGATTCAGGCGAACGCGATCCTCGATATGCAATTGCGCCGCCTTGCCGCGCTCGAACGCAAGAAGATCGAGACCGAATACAAGGAAGTGACCGCGACCATCGCGGAGTTGACCAAACTTTTGAAAACTCCCAAATTGATGCGCGGCGTGGCGGCGGACGAACTGCAAAAAGTGAAAGCCGCCTATGGCGACCGCCGCCGCACGCAGATCGTCAGCGTCAAGGAAGGCGCGAAGGCGGGCGCGGCAATTACCGCAAGCCAACTGCCTCACGCCTCGGTATGGATCGGCGTGACCGACGATGGGCTGGTCTCGCGCACGGCGGATGAAAAACAGCCGCGCCACTCCGGCAACGACGCGCCGCGATTTTTGGTCAAGGCTTCCACGACCGACACGGTTTACTTCGTCAGTAAACTGGGCAAAGCCGCGGCGGTGGCGGCGCATTTGATTCCCGAAGCGGGCAAGATGAGTCAGGGCATTGCTTATTTCAAGGTCTCACCGCTGAGCGACACGGATGCGCTTGCGGCTGTGTTCGCATTGCCTGCCAATAAGTCGTCTCTGGGTGAAGAGATTTGTGTATTGACCGCGACGCGCTTCGGCATGATCAAGAAGAGTCTCGTTACGGAGTTGCCCGGTCCATCGTCGCAGACCTTTGCGCTAGTCAAGGTCAACGAAGGAGACAAACTCAACACGGTTGCAATTACAGATGGCAAGAAAGAAATCCTGCTCGTCACGTCGAGCGGCATGGCGATCCGCTTCAAGGAAGACGACGTGCGCCCGATGGGACTCGTCGCGGCGGGCGTGAATGGCATGAAATTGGAAGATAAAGATGAAGTTATCGGCGCGGAGATTCTCCCGGCTGAAGGCGATATTTTCCTACTCACAAACGACGGCAAAGCCAAGCGCGTGGATCAGAAGGATTTCCCGGTTCAGGGACGCTATGGCAAGGGCGTGGTCGCGTGGGACTTGCCGGGCAAGTCTCAACTTGCGGCCGTTGCAAGCGGAAAAGCGAATCACGTTGCGACGATTCACATGAGCAAGGGCGCGCCGAAATCAACGAGGCTCGACGCCGCCGGACTGCGTAAACGCGCCTCCGTCAAGGGAGATGTCGTGGTCGAGGTCAAACCGGGCGAGACGGTCACTGCGCTGGCGGCAGGGTGGGCGCTGGAGAGTTATGTGAAAGTGGAAACGCCGAAGAGGGAAGGAAAACGCCGCCCCGAGCGCGCTGTAGGGCAGGCAAAACCTGTCAAGCCGTCCATAAAAACGAAGTCGAAGTCTGCAAAAAAATCGAAACCGAAAGCGGCGAAGAAGTCCACGAAGAAGAGAAGGAAATAAAAGGCTCGACGACGGCGCATTTGACATGACCGCCCGTTTATCGCCGCCGGGAAAACTGGAAGAAAAACCTCAGCAGGCGGCTGCGTTCTGCGCCGGTTGATCAAGGTTCTTCGGAGTGAAACCCTTTTATGAATACTTCGTAAACGGGTTTCACTCCGCTTAAGCCAAAGAGCCAGGAAACGCTTTTCAAGGTGAAATTCCAACCCGCTTGGCTCATGTGTCATCAATGTGCGGACCTTAAAGAACGTCCGCTACGCAAAGATGATGTTGCGCATTTTCTACACATGGGCCGCCCGTTACGCGGCTTTGGCGCGTTCCGCCATTTGGGCGCGCAGGTCGTGAGAGTCTTTGTCAATTGTAAAGATCGCGCCGAGGTAGAAGAAGAAACACAGCCCCCATGCGACCGTGCAGATCAGCAGGATGGCGGTCTTGAGATCGTACATGTCCGCGATGAGCCCGGTGAGGATGGGCGCAAACGCCGCGCCCGCGTTTTCGACGAAATACTCCACCGCCTGCGCCGTCGAGCGGACCTCCGGCACAGTCACATCGTACACGGTGGCGATTACGTTTGCGGAGGAAAGCGGCATGAAAAGGGCGGCGAGGCACATCAAAACAAAGAATTGATTTTTCGCCTCCACAGGCGTGGCCATGGCGAAATACATGAAGATCGCCCCCATCAGCACGCCGACACTGGAGACGACGATGCGCCCCTTGTTACTGCGTTTGAACGCCGCATCGCCCAACAGCCCGCCCAGGAAATATCCGCCCGCAAGAATGAGGATGACCGGCGTCATCGTCAGAAGGATTCCATCCGGGTCGTACCCGCGCTCCTTTTCAAGGTAGGCAAAGAAAAAATAGGTAATGACATTCCAGGGGAAGACGCCCGCAAACCCCTGTAAAAAAACAAACCACATGGTTTTTTTACGAAAGATCTCCCTGGCCTCCGCCCATGAAAATTTGAAGGTTTGCATCTCCGCCATGTTTTCGAATTCGGGTTCGGCTTTGCCGCGCGGCATTTCCTTGACGAAGAGGAAGATCAACAATGCGATGACCAGCCCAAGCGAACCGGTGATGTAGAACACGCTTCGCCACCCGCCGATGGCCGGGGCGACCATCAACGCCAGGACCATCCCAAGCAGATAGCCAATGGACTGGGCCAGTTGCAAAATGCCGTAGACCTTTCCGCGCGCGTGCGGCCCAAAATAATCGGCGATGAGCGTGTAAAGGCCGGGGTAGGAAGAGTCGTCAATGCCGGTCGAGGCGCGCGTGACGAGGAATCCGCCGAAGGATTTGACGATGGCGTTAAGCCAGGTGGTCGCTCCCCATACAAAGGAAGCCAGCGAAAGCAGTTTGGCGCGGGCGTAATGATCGTAAAGATATCCCCAGATCGGGTACAGCACGGTGGCGACGATCAGCGCGCCGGAGTTCACCAGCCCCCATTGCGTATTCGTGATATTGAAATCTTCGCTGATCTGCACCTGCAGCGAGCCGATCATCAACTTGTCGGTCTGATGCAACAGCATGAAAAAGAAAAAGATGACGACCACCACCCAGCGGGCGCTTGCGCGTTGATTGGACATGGATGCCTCTGACGGTTTTGGATTTGCGATTTACGACTTTGGATTGGCAAGAGATGCGAGTTACGAGTTACGAGTTACGAGTTACAAGTTACGAGTTACAAGTTACGAGTTACAAGTTACAAGTTACAAGTTACAAGTTACGAGTTACAAGTTACAGGATACAGGATACAAGTTGTGAGTTACAAGCGCAGAGTGTGAATTGCGTTTCATGGATTACGAATCCCCCCAATTCTACCCGTCTTCCGCCATGATCTCCCGCGCGAGTCGCTTTAACTCTTCTGTATTTGCCGCCTTCGTTGAATTGAGATATTGCTCCAGCAGTTCCAGCGGGCTGAAACTGCTGACGGACTGTCCCTCGCCGATTCGCGCGCGCGCTTCGGTCTGCGGACGTTTGACGAAATGGAATTCGAACGTCTCCGCCGCATATTTTCGCAGGGCGGGTTCGTCTATGAGCGAATCCCACTCCCTGGGATATTCCACGACAAGGCGCAGGATCGCCCCGATCATATCCTTCGGCTTCGGCAGTTTCTTCTTCAGGAATTCTGTGACGCGTTCGCTGGATTCCAAAGTTGCGCGGCAGTCAATGAACTTCCTCACGCCTGTGAGTTGAATCCACTCAACTTCCGTGTCGCGTCCTTTTTCGATATCGGCGATCACAAAGAAGCGGTCTTCTTTCGCTTCGCCAAAGTCCACCCGTTCGATCGAGCCGGGATAGATGACCGGCGGCTGGCTCCCCTCGTTCACATCCTGCGGTTTGTGGATGTGCCCCATGGCGACATAACTCAATTTCGGATTTTTTACGAGCGAACCGGTCAACACAAGATCGTTGCCGAGCATGACGAGTCTCTCGCCGCCGAACTTCGCCCCTTCAATGGAGGCGTGCGCGGTCAGGATGATCGGCATGGACGAATCGCAGTCTTCGATATAGCCCGCGATCAATTCGCCAATGTTTTCTTCGATGCGGCTGAATGCCTGCGTGGAATCCGTCTCGCCGGTGACTGCCATCAGACCGGAGCGCGAAACCCAGGGCATGGCAATGATCTGAAGCGGCAGGCCCCAAAGGTTTTCAGGTTTCAGCAGTTCGGGAGCATCCAACACTTTTACAAAAGGCACTTGCAAGGTCTTGAATTCCTGCAAGGCATGAGCCCTTCCAATGGACGGGGAAATGTCGTGATTGCCCACCAAAAGCAGGGTCGGAATCTTCGCCTGAGAGAGCCGCATGATGCGTTTGCCCCACTCGCGTTGAAAGGTTGGAGCCGGGGAGCGATCCTTGTAGGCGTCGCCTGCGAAGATGACCAGATCCACCCGGCGTTCAATGGCGGCGTCCACGATGGCGTCGAGCGATTTGAGAAAATCAAGCACGCGCAGGGGCAGACCCGTCGCCGGGTCGTGCCGACCGTAGTTGGCCATGTCTATGTGCGCGTCTGCAAAGTGGAGGAGTTTCATGGGTCCGATTATACGGTATCAGGGAGGCGGCGCTTAACGACTCTGTTTATGTCTTGCAAATAAGCGTTCTTTGAATTATTATTCACGTCATGAATAATAATTCAAAATCAGGCAATTATCGGGAGCGCTGGATTACGCCCCTGCTTCAAAACGCCATTATGGATCATTCCATCATCGTCCTGACGGGCGCAAGACAGGTTGGCAAGAGCACTCTCTTGTTCAATGCAGAACCGTTTCGCCGCTGGCGTTTTCACACAATGGACGATTTCAATGCGCTGGAGCAGGCTCGCTCGAATCCAGAATCGTTATGGGCGGGTACGAATCAGGTCATTTTAGATGAAGTTCAAAAGGCTCCAGAGCTTCTTCCGGCAGTGAAAAAAACTGTTGACCGGAATCCGGGCAAATATCAATTCGTTCTATCCGGATCCGCCAATCTGCTCCTTATGAAACAAGTGAGCGAAAGCCTGGCTGGACGCGCCATTTATTTTGTGTTGGATCCAATGGCCGCCGGTGAAATGAACAACCAACCGCATCCGGATATCCTGACAAGGCTTCTGCATGGAGATTTCCCGGCAGAGATGTCTTTATCTTCCCCGCCTCCCGATCCTTCAGAAATCATTTTGAAGGGTTTCATGCCTTCGCTTCTAAGTTTGGATTCCCCTCCAGCGTGGACGCGCTGGTGGGAGGGGTATGTTGCAACGTACCTGGAGCGCGACCTTAGGCAGGTTGCCCAAATTGACGCCTTGTTGGATTTTCGCAGAGTTATGGAATTAGCCGCCTTACGTTCGGCGCAACTCATTAATCAATCCGAGATTTCACGCGATGCGAGGCTGTCTCAACCAACCACCCATCGTTATCTCAACATCCTTGAGACCACTCATTTATTCGATCGCCTGCCTGCATATACCGCCAGCCGGACCGCGCGTTTGTTAAAATCCCCAAAGGCATTTTTCAATGACCCTGCTTTGGCGGTATTTCTATCCGGTTACTTTGAGGCAGACGATCTTCGCAAAGCGCGTGAATTTGGCTCGTACTTTGAGACATTCATTTATCACCATTTGCGCATCCTGAGCCGCCTCATGACGCCATCGGCGCGCCTGTATTTTTGGCGAACCATTGACGGCGCTGAAGTGGATTTCGTTCTGGAATATGGAAGACGCCTGCTCGCCATCGAAGTAAAATTAACGGACAAACTTGGGTATCGCGATAGCGCAGGGATCCGACAATTCCTTGAAAAACACCCAAAGGCATCCGGAGGATTGATCGTTTATGGGGGCAGGGAAGTAAAACGGCTGGATGAAAATATTATTGCAGCGCCGTGGCCCTTTATCACCGGCAATACTCCCTTAACCTCAACCTGAACAATATAGTATGGCCCTTCAAAAACTACGTCAATCGCGAAGATTTTTCGCAATGCTATAAACTTCAGTTTACTCTCGCGCAGGCGCAAACTAAAGTTTGCGGCACGAACCGCGCTATGAGGTATGGATGAACCCACCCCGAAACCTTAATTCCGGGGCGGGTTGCTGTATCTCCATATTTTATTTCGCCAATATCCGCTTCCAATCCATCAGCGGCTTGATCTTCTCCAACGGGACCTGTCCCTCAGGCGCGTACCCGACGAAGGAACGGTTGTAATTATCCTCCGCCCCGTCGTCGAGATTCCATCTCAAGGTGTTGCGGAAAACGCCGAGGCAGGACGTGCCGCGGAAGTCGTCCGGCAGGGAGGTCTCGAAGGTGTACACATACGTCCCGTCGGACGTATCCACCACTTCGATGGCGGTCGCTTCGTGAATCCATCTCAGCCACTGGCTTTGGGTGGATTTCTTTTTATCGGCGCCGATCGTCGTCCGCGAGCGGGTCATGCCGCCCCCTTTGTACTCCCACGGCGCGGCGGGCGGCGGCGCGTTCTTCCCAGCCCTGGGCTGGGCCCGTTTGCCGAGGTATTCGCCGGGGACAAGCCCCACGCCATTCGAGTCCTGCGTCGGTTTCGGAATCTGCCATTCGCTCGGCTCATTGTTCACATATCTCAGCCAGAAGATACTCGCGCCCTGCGTGTAATGTTCCGCGCCGGTGGGGCGAATAAAATAACAACCGGGCGTTTTTTCCGCCGCAAGTTTGACGTATCGCGCCGCATTGCCGGTCAGCCCGCCGGGAGGCAAATTCCCTCGAATGTGCTGGGCATGTTCCGCCGTCTCGTTGCACACCGCGCGCGTGACGATCAATTCCTGCGAGCGTTCATGCTCGGGCCGCCACATGCCGATATTATCCGACGCCCACTTGCTCATAAGCGGATACAGCGTCGTGTCGGCGAAGCGGATTTTATCCTCCTCCGGCGTGAACGCCTCCCACCCTTCACTTGTCACGTGATTGACCCGCAACTGCGTCAGCATGACGATCCACTTCCACGCCCAGTCCGGGAGTTGGGACTTCATCGCCTCCAACTTCGCCGAAGCCTGATCGGTCGTCATGGTCATGAACTCGTACCGGGCCTCTTCTTCCGCCAACGCGGCGAGACCGGCGCGTTTGGTCTTCGGTCCGTTGGCTTTCACTCCCTGCATGTGCAACGCGACCTTATCCTTCCAAACTTTCTCAGTCGCCGCGGCAAGTCCGGTTTTATTCGCGCCTTCGTATTGGGCGATCTTCTCCGCGCATTTCGCCGCCACATCCGCGTCGCTGAGCGCGGCTTGCGCCTTCTTCACTTCCTCCACGCGCAGACGGATGAGCAAATCCTTCGGGTCCGCCCACGAACCGTGCGCAGATTTGTAGCGCATCCCTGAAAAATGCACGACCATGTATTGCAGCCAGAGCGGGAAGCGCTGCGGCTCCTTCTCGAACCTTTGGCGGATCTCCGCCAGCAGTTGATATTGATCCTTCCCTTCGAGCGTCTTCGCGTACTGTTCGACCTTCAATCGCGCAATGTCCTTGACCGTCACCGGCGTCTTCGGGTCGTAGTTGACGAGAAATTCCTCCTCGGTGGTCTTATAGTTCGGGTCGGCTTTGCTCAGTTTGTACCATTCCAGTTTCGGCGCCTCCACTTTGTTGTAGGTCTCGTCGAACTGGCGCAGTTTTTCCATCTCTTCCAACACCATCGGCAGGGCAGATTCGTTTTTGAGTTTGTATTCCGCTTCAACCTTCGCCCGGTTGGGATGTTCCGCCGCCATCCCCTCCAGTTGGCGCTGTAAATAGCGGACGCGGTCGCGTAAAAACCCCAACTGGGTCTTGAACGACTCGATCCGGCTTTGGATGAAGCCGCGTTCGCCGCGAATGTCCCGGGGCCAGGAAGAGGCGAACAAGTCGTGATTTTTCTGGATCAACGCCATCGCCTCCGGCTCGAGCGGTTTGTACTTGACGAAGAATCCGCTCACATCTTTTGTGAGGAAATAAGTCTTGAGCGTGGAATATCGCTTGAACTCCGTCGTGCGGGCGGCGTCCATCCCTTTTTCATATTCCGCCACATCCGCCGCCAGGGTGGAAATGTCCCTGTCCTTGTACTGCGTCCACAGGTCGGCTTCCTTGTAGAACAGAAGAAAGTCGCGCAATTTTTGCAGGCGCATCGGATAAATGTCCTTGAGCAACTGCGGGTTTTGCCATGGGAAACTATAAAGCGTCATGCTTATCTCCTGAGCGCAATAAATAACTCACCTTACGCAAGATGGCATTGGGTTAGGAAATGCGCTTGCTGATGAGTCGGCGACCGTCCACGAATGTTCACGAATAAACGAATAGGCGCGCCAACATTCGCGAATTCTTGGCTTTATTCGTGGACGGTTCGTGAGGATGGCAAAAGTGCGTAACATGAGTAAATAACTCGCTTTTCATCAGCGTTCCGTAGGGACGCTCCCGCAAGGTTTCAAAGAATCCTGGAACGTAACGAAGGGTCGCCCTTTGCGCGCGCGATTTCGTTGGCGGGTCAGGGCGACCCTCGCCTGGCGCGACCATGCATTGCAGGATTGGGCCAGTCCGCCAATATTTTCCTTATTGTAGCGAATTTTCGGGAATGTCCGATGATAGAATTTCGCAATAGGACGAACAGGAGACGGCATGGATAAAATTTTCATCAAAGACCTGCTGGCGCGCGGGATCATCGGCGTGCGCGAGTGGGAGCGGAAGAAGCCGCAGGATATTCTGATCAACGCGACCGTGTTCGCGGACACGATCCGCGCGGGCGAGACGGACGACGTGGCCGACAGCGTGGACTATAGCGCCCTGGCGAAGATTCTCCAAACTCACGCCGAGAGCGCGGCGCGGCTGACGGTCGAGGCGCTGGCAAGCGACCTGGCAAAACTATGCCTCGAACTGCCGGGGGTGAAGAAAGTCATCGTGCGGGTCGAAAAACCGGGCGCGGTAAAGTTCACAAAATCTGTCGGCGTGGAGATCGAGCGGGTTAGATCCGCAACGGCTCTGCCCCGCGGCTGAGATGCTCCAGAAATTCCTGGCGCGTGTTGATGCTGCGGCGGAAGAGTCCCAGCATGGCGGAGGTGGTCATGCGGGCGTCTATCTTCTTCACGCCGCGCATCATCGCGCAGAGATGCAACCCCTCCACCACCACCGCCACCCCCTGCGGTTTGAGCAGGTCGTGAATAAAATCCGCGATCTGACGCGTCATGCGTTCCTGTACCTGCAGGCGGCGGGCGAACATATCCACAATGCGGGGAATCTTCGAGAGTCCGATCACCTGTCCCCTGGGAATGTAGGCGACGTGCGCCCGGCCCATAAACGGCAGCATGTGATGTTCGCACAAACTGAAATATTCGATGTCGCGCACGATCACCATGTCGTCGTAGGTCACGTTGAAGATCGCGCCGTTGACCAGTTTCTTTTCATCCACGCGGTAGCCGCTTAACAGTTCGGGGTACATGCGCGCAACGCGCTTCGGCGTGTTGACCAGCCCTTCGCGCTCCGGGTCTTCGCCAAAGGCCGTCAGCATGGCGCGCGCGGATTCTTCGATGGCATCCGTGTCAATATTCTCGTTGAGGGTCGGGCGTTCGTCGAAATCGGCGGATGTTTCCGGGTCTGTCATTCGCTCTCCAAGGTTTGGTTGCGATTTTATCTACTTTTGGCGTGTTTTAAATGATTCGAACTTGCCCGGGCAGGCGCGCTGGGGAGGGTTTCCTGGTTTCGGTAATCTCCGCCCCATTTTGACGGCGCAAACTATCTTGCTAAATATTCTTCCGGGGTCAACACCGTCAGGCTTGTTTTCCCTTTGAAGTGTTTGGCATTCCACGTTATGAAATATTCCACATCAGGGGTATGTTCGGCGGTTGAAATAATCAAGGCATCCATGAACGCCATTCGGACGCTTCGCATTTTCTGAAACGGGCGTTCATAAACGATCTCGCCCCAGGTTTCAGGGTCAATTTTCTCTTTTGAATTTACAGCCCAGACAACCGCCAGATTGTAAGCGTTGACAAGCCAATCCTGCCAACCTTCCAACTGATCATCGGGAAGATTAAAAGACAACTGCCCAAGGACTTCCATCACATTATAGATCGTGGTGGCGGGCTGGGCAGTTTGTACAACCTCAAGAAATTTTCGATTTACTTCCTGGCGATCATCATTGGGATAGGCAAACGCCAAGAGTAAAACATCCGAGTCGATCACGACCATGAACGTCCCCGCAACTGGCGCATTCCATCATCCAACGATTGTTTTGCAGTGGCAGACTGTATCATTTTTCGGATTTCATTCGCGCGCAGGATCGCGGATCGTCTCACTTCGGGATCACGGGACGGTCGCACGAGTTTTACCGCAGGTGGTTTCGCCAACTCCGCCCGTAAACGACGTTGGTCGCGCAAAGATAATTGGCGCGCCAGTTCCAGTGTGGTTTTATAGGTTGGGCGTTTACGAGTATATACAGCCATGGGAATATTATACACCCTCGGTGATTGTTCCATAGTTGGTAAAAGGGTGGATAAAATGGGTTACGGGACGGTCTGCCAACCATCCCGTAACCACAAAACAAAGGGACTTGAATTATATGCGCCTGAACTTGCTTTTACCAGACGTAAAACCGGGTCAAATTGAAACGCCAAAGCGCTGCCAACGCGAGGGGTGCAAAGGAAGGCGTTTTTATCCGCGCCAGGAAGTAGAGAAGAAGATTGTGGACGGAACCTATCAAAGCGTGAAGGCGTGGCGCTATGAATGTGCCTGTTGTGGATGTACATTTCGGGTCTACCCGCAAGGCGTAGGCAGTCAACACATCTCGCATCGTGTGCTGGGATTGGCTGTGATGTTGTATATCCTGGGACTGAGTTACGGAGCGGTGGCCATCGTCCTGAGCGCCTTGGGGATTGGCATAGGGAAAACCAGCGTCTATCGTGCGGTGCAAGCAGCCGCACAAAAAGCGCCGGGCATGAAGCGCAAGGCCTTATTGACTGGCTACAAAACCGGAGCGGTGGGCGCAGACGTCAGCAGCGTCCGCTGTAAAGGGAAATGGTTGCCCTTGGGTATCAGCGTGGACGCGGTCAACGGATGGACATTGAGCATTGATGCCTTGCCGGGCGAAGAAGCGCAAGAATTGAATGTGAGCAATCGGCGCTCAATGTCAGCCGCTTGATTGCTCATGCTGGTAATCACTCGTCGCGCGGGCTGGATTTGGCGACCTTGTTTGCCTAATCGGCAAGCAATTTCGCTCTTTTGATCTGGCTGCTTGCCTCTCGTTTGTGTTTTACCAAATTTGGAACGGTCACTAAGCAGGTAAAATATACGCGCAGATTTAAACAAAGGAAAGAGGTTTTAATGGCAGGCAGTGTCCATCGAAAAAATATGATTTTGGGAGGAGGGCTGGGGCTGGCGTTGGGGGCGGCGCTCGGCGCGATCACCGGCGCATTGAGCGGGATTCCATCCTGGACTCTCGCATGGGGCGCGCTTGGAGCGACAGCGGGGGCAACATCAGGCGCGTTGACCGGAGCGCTCACCCTCCGCACGGCGGGAAACACGGGCGGCGTGAGCGTGGGCGCATATACCGGGATGGGCTTCGGCGCGCTCTTTGGATTGATCCTTGGAATCTTCATCCCGGAATCTGTGCGGATGCGCATCCTCTCCCTGGACATTTTGATCCTGAACGTCATCTTTCAAGGGCGGTTCGAAGCGGCTGTGCTGGTCAGTTTTCTCGTGTCCTGCCTGGACACCATCGTCGGCGCGTGGATTGGCGGGAGCAACCTGGCGCCGAGAGCGAAGGGAAACGGCAGTGGATGAAAAAAACGGCGAACCGTCGGAAGTCCGGGTCGCTCCGCCCATTTTGGATGCGGGCTGGAAGCGCGTTTTGTCTGGCTTGTTCGTCGCGGCCGCGCCGGTTTTCAACTTCAGTTTTATCAATCTTTTAAAACCGGAATGGCAGGACGGCAAACTTTCGTCGCGCGTCATCCTGTTTCTTCTGCCGGAGTCTGCGCTTTACTTTTTTTCATTGCTCGCTTATGCAATTATCTGTTACATCCTCCTGCTGTGGGATTCTGATCGTTACGCAAAACTCTTCCCCATCCGGCTGGGAATTTACGGCGGGACGGCGCTCGCGTTACAGTACACCCTGCTGACAATTCCCGCCCTGCAAGGGAGCGCGCTCCCGTACATTTTGTTATGTTATATTTCCCCGTTCGTTTTTAGCCGGTTTCAGCGCTGGTTGAGCGCAAGATGGGGGACGGCTTTTGCATGGGGGTTGCCCGTCGGTTTGGGCGTTCTCGCGTTTATTGCATCGCTGTTCCTGACCGGCAGCGCCTCCACGCCGTTTGTTTTTATCCTGTTCTTTTTGGGAATCTCCGCCCCCTTCTGGTCTTTTCTCGTCGCCCTGCAAGCCTCGCGCTGGTTGTGGAAACATCACGAAACGACTCTCACCCTCCGGCGCGGGCTCGGCGTCTTCGCCTGGCTTGGCGCTTACGCCTTCGCCCTGCGTTTCAACATTTTGAAAATGTTCGAGTTGTATAACGCCCTGCCCGCCGAGCCGCTCAATTGTTACATCGCCGCCGCCGCCGCGAAGGGACATCCGCGCTTTGTGGGGTCCACGGAAGTGACGCTGGCAAACGGCAAAACCATGCGGGTCAACCGTCAGTTGAAAAGGCTCAAAGCGTTGGAAATTGCCTGGGCGGGCGTGTCCGCTCCCAGTCACAGAAAGATGCGGCGGGTTTATGATCTCATCGGCAAACGGCTGGCGCAGCGCATCCAAAACCCGATCCTGGCGGATATTGCCTATCTGCTGTTGAGGGAGCATTCAAATGATGTAGAAAAGGAGCCTCCGAGAAATCGGGTATAGTACCCGTAGGCAAGAACAAACGGAGGCTCCGCATGAAGTGTAGCACAGAAACCCTGAGCAAAATTACAGCGCTGT
>WBZR01000644.1_pt1 | contig 52456 bp, 44 predicted proteins | sample 5204231 | NCBI WGS metagenome assembly WBZR01 (sample SAMN12412403, study PRJNA552823) | activated sludge metagenome | isolation source: activated sludge from anammox sidestream of wastewater treatment plant... | place: USA: Virginia | collected 2017-08 | reverse complement strand
GCGCGGCAGCGGAGCCGGACCGTGCTTTGTCAGTCGCGGCTTCGCAGCATCGGCGCGGGCTGGCACATGTACGCGGACGATCACGACGACGTGTCGCCGCCGGGCCGGCTGTACAACAAGGGCGGCGGCGTGTCGAACCCGGCGAACTGGTACGACGTCGGCAACGGACTGGCCTATCGGCCGCGCTGGATCGCGATGATCGGCAAGTATGTGGGCATCTACGCCTATGACATGCCGCGGACCGACGTCGATCGACTCGATTACACCAACAATGTCTATCTGTGCCCGACGGTCCCGCAGTGGACTGACAACCGCAACGCGGGCTACGGCTACAACCACCAATTCCTCGGCAACTCGCGGCAGGCGGGGGGGAAGTTCATTAACTTCCCGGTGAATCGGTCGAGCATCGCCAGCTTCGCGGGAACGGTGATGGCCGCCGACTGCATGGGGACGGCGGCGGGCGTGCCGGCGAGCGACCGACAGGAATACAACCTGCGCGGCACGGGCTTCAATGAGACCGGCAATCACGGCTGGACGCTGGACCCGCCGAGGCTGACGGCGACTTCAGATCGCGGGACGGGCGATGCCGGGACGCCGCGCACGGCGGTCGATCCGCGTCATCAGACCAAGGCCAACGCGGTGTTCTGCGATGGGCACGTCGATTCCGTGCTGCCGCAGACGATCGGATATCGCGTGCTGCCCAATGGGGCGTTTGTCGATCTGGAGTCGACGCCGGACAGGCCGAACAACACGTGGTTTTCCGGCAGCAGCCGAGACCTCGACCCCCCCGCCCTGCCGACGAAGAGCCCGGCGCCATGACGCACGTTAATCGCGTTCATTCGGGCGACAATCTGAAAGTCATGTCGCGACTGCCCGACGGCTGCTGCGATCTGATCTATATCGATCCCCCCTTCCTGACGGGCCGCGAGCGAACCGTGGCGGGCAAAAAGGGAAAACAGCGAGACAAAAAGGCGGCGTACGCGGACTCATTCGCTGGCGGGCGCAAGGGCTATCTCGCGTTCATGCATCCGAGACTGGAGCAGTGTCATCGGCTGCTGGCGCGGAGCGGGACGCTTTATGTCCATCTCGATTGGCGCGTCGCGGCGTACATTCGCATTTGCCTGGATACGATCTTCGGGGAGGAGAACTTTCTCAACGAGATCATCTGGCACTATCGAACCGGCGGCGTCTCGCGCCAGTGGTTCGGGCGCAAGCACGACACGATTCTGGTGTATGCCAAAAAGATCGGGTCGCAGCGGTTCAATGTCCTGCGCGAAGGCGTGTTCCGGACGGACGGGCTCAAGTTTGAGACGGACGGACGGCCGTACAAATCCACGACGCGCGGGAAGCTCTACTTCAACGCGGCGGGCCCGGCGCTGACGGATGTCTGGGACATTCCGTTTCTCTCGACGGTCTCATTGGAACGACAGGGCTGGCCCACGCAGAAGCCGCTGGCGCTGCTCGACCGGATCATCCGGGCAAGCACGCGCGAGGGGGACTGCGTGGCGGACTTCTTCTGCGGCAGCGGGACAACGCTGGTGGCGGCGAAGCGATTGGGGCGGCGGTTCATCGGGTGCGACGCCGCCAGGGAGGCCGTTTCGATTGCCCGGCGGCGGTTGAAGGAATAGTTCTCGGACGGGGGCTCCTATTTGGCGCAAACCGGTGGTGGTAAATCGGCGTAAATCACACGGTTGACGGGGGTTTTACGGGGGATTAGACTTCTCGCTCGGCGTTCGGGAAGCTCCCGATGCCGGTAGTCTCTCCCCACGGGGCAGGTCGATGGCGCCGAGAAGGCGGTGGCGACCTGAGGGCATTCGGCACGCGGCCGAGCGCACTAGCCCTGGGAGTGACCCAATCGCAGCCGCGTCCAATCTGGCTCCTCAAATGGGGCTGAAACTCTTGGGAACTTCGGCGGACAACCGTCCATCGGCTTTCCCGGCTGCCTTGGAGATGAATCGTCAGTGACCCGTGGTTGCGCGCTGCGTAATGAGCGCGGCCGCTTTGCCGTTGACGGTTTGCCGTCGGACGATTTCGAGTCGCTACCGCGATTTACCCGGTAGTGTAATGGTAGCACAACAGGTTTTGGTCCTGTTTGTCGAGGTTCGAGTCCTCGCCGGGTAGTAGTTTTCGCCGCCCTGTTTTTTGGACAAGATCGCAGATGACGAAATCACAAGCGGAATCATCGCGCGGGCTTGCGGCCATTCTTCTGGCTGCCGGGAAGTCCACGCGCATGAAGACCGATCTGCCGAAGGTCATGCACGAGGTTTGCGGCAAACCGATGCTGGGGCACGTGCTGGACGCATGCCGTGACGCGGGCATTGAGAAGTTCTATGTCGTGGTGGGCTTCGCGAAGGATGCGATTATTCAGGCGTACGACCAGCAGCCGGGCGTCAACTTTGTCGAGCAGACGGAGCAGAAAGGCACCGGTCACGCGGTGATGATGTGTCGCGAGGCACTTGCCGGTTTTTCAGGCGATTGCGTGGTGATCGCGGCGGATATGCCGCTGGTGAATGCCGAAACGCTGAAGAACCTGATCACAGCTCATCGCGCTGCGACGGCGTCGGCCTCGCTGGCGACCACGGTACTGGACGACCCCACGGGATGCGGGCGGATCATCCGCGATGGGAAGGGCGAATTCACCGGCATCGTCGAGCATCGTGACTGTTCGCCGGCACAGCTCAAGATCACGGAAGTTAATCCCAGCTATTACTGCTTCGACGCCGAGGCGCTGTTTACCTCGCTCGACAAGATCACACCGAACAACGCCAAGGGCGAGTATTACATCACCGATACCCTCTCGATCCTCCGCGGCGAGGGCAAGCGCGTCGTCGCGCCGGTCAAGCTGCCTGCCGAGGACGCGACCGGCATCAATTCGCGTGCCGAGTTGGCCATGGTCAACGGTCTCATGCAGCGGCGCATCCAGGCGGCGTGGATGGAGAGCGGGGTCTCGATTGTTGACCCGAGCAATACTTGGATCGAATGCGACGCGCAGATCGGGCGCGACACGGTGATTCGCCCGTTTACGTTTATCGAACGGGGCGCGAGCATCGGCGCGGGCTGCACAGTCGGGCCTTTTTCGCACGTGGCGGCGGGCTTGAGCGCAGCGGACAATACGACGATCGGTCCGTCCGCCACCGGTGGATTCGACGCGGCGGCGAATCGCATGACGTCTCAGCAAACCAGTAAACGAACGGTGCAGGTGGTTCGCAGGCCGCCGGCTTCGTCAGGTTGTCCATGAGGAGGCTTCGCCCATGATCAACCCAGATGGAGAACTCAAAATCTTCAGCGGTCGGAGCAATCCGGCACTGACGGACGGGATCTGCAATTACCTGGAAACCCGCCCCGGCCGGGCCCATGCGGAGACATTCCCCGACGGCGAACTGTTCGTGAAGCTCAACGACGACGTTCGCGGGCGAGACGTCTTCGTCATTCAACCGACCTGCCGGCCGGTCAACGAACACCTGATGGAACTGCTGGTATTCATGGATTGCTTGCGCCGCGCATCGGCACGGCGCATCACGGCGGTGCTGCCGTATTACGGCTATGCCCGACAAGATCGCAAGGATGAGGGTCGGGTTCCGATCACGGCGAAGCTGGTGAGCAATCTGATTCGCGAGGCGGGGGCGGACCGGGTCCTGACGATGGACCTGCACGCGGCGCAGATTCAGGGCTTTTTCGATATTCCTGTCGATCACCTTCAGGCCGAGCCTGCATTCACCAAGCATTTCAAGAATCTCGATTACAGGAACGTCGTCTTCGTGAGCCCGGACGTGGGCAACGTCAAGCGTGCCCGGATGTACGCGGAGAAGATGGGCTGCGATCTGGCGGTGATCGACAAGCGTCGCACGAGCGGCAGTACGGCGATCGTTCATAACATCATCGGCGAGGTCGAGGGTCGTGACGTGGTCATGATCGACGACATGATCGCGACAGCGGGAACGGTGTGCGAGGCGGCCCGGGTGTGCATCGAGCGCGGAGCGAAGAGCGTCCGCGGCGCGGCGACGCACGCGGTGTTCGCGGGCCCGGCCCTCGAGCGACTGAGCAATGCCCCGTTCACGGAGATCGCCGTGAGCGACACGATTCCGATTTCCAACGAAGTGCGCAAGCGTCTGCCGAACCTGGTTCAGCTCAGCGTGGCCAGCATTTTCGGCGAGGCGATCGCGCGGATACACAAGCATCGATCGGTAAGCAGTTTGTTTCACAACAACGACTAGAGGTAGTAGACGATGGACATTCCAACACTGAAGGCAGAACCCCGAAAGTCCGCGGGCTCCCGCGCTGCGATGCGCCTGCGCCGCTCCGGCAAGCTTCCGGCGATCATTTACGGTCACAAGAAAGATCCGGAGCCGGTCACGCTGAACTATCGCGACGTGGAGATTCAGCTTCGACACGGGGCGCACCTTGTGACGCTCGACCTGGGCTCGAAGAGCCAGCCGTGCCTGTTCAAGGACGCGCAGTACGACCATCTCGGGGTGAGCATCCTGCACATCGACCTTGCCCGGGTGGACCTGAACGAGCGGGTCACGGTAAAGGTTCCGATCGAGCTTCGCGGCACGCCGAAGGGCGTAGCCGACGGCGGCGTGCTCCGACAGGAAATGAACGACATCGAGGTGGAGTGCCTCGTCACGAACATTCCCGAGCACGTGCGGGTGAACGTGGCGGACGTTGGACTCGACCAGGTGCTCTATGTGAGAGACCTGCAACTGGGCGCCGGTATCACGGCGACCAGCGATTCCGATTCGGTGGTTGCGACGGTTCGCCTGCCGCTGGTTCAGGCGGAGACGACGGACGCCGCACCGGTCGAGGGCGCTTCGACGGAACCGGAAGTCATCGCCAAGGGCAAGGAAGACGAGGAAGAAGGCGACGCAGAGAAGGAATAATACATCGCCGTCCGGCATCGCGATGGCCCATTGCAGAGCGGCGGCATGAAGCTGATCGTTGGACTAGGAAACCCGGGGCGACAGTACGCCGAGACCCGGCACAACGTGGGATTTCGCGTCGCCGACGTGCTGGTCGATCGATGGCAGTTGGGATCGGGCAAGGACAAGTTCTCCGGCCTGATCTTCGAAGGGCTTGTCGCGGGCGTGAGGGCCTGCGTGCTGAAGCCCATGACGTATATGAACCTGAGCGGCAAGAGCGTCGTGGCGACGATGCAGTTTTTTCAGACGCCGCTTGAGGACTTGATCATCGTGTCCGACGACGTGGACCTGCCTCTGGGCAAGCTGCGGATGCGGGCGACGGGTTCGGCGGGCGGTCAGAAGGGATTGGGCGACATCGTTCGCTGCCTGGGCAGCGAGGAAATCGCCCGACTGCGAGTTGGGATCGGGCGTCCGGCCCGGGGCAATATCGCGGACTTCGTGACGTCGCCGTTCGCGAAGGATGAGAGGGAAACGATCGACGCTGCGATTCCGAAGGCGGCCGATGCCGTCGAGAAGTGGATCAAGGAAGGAATCGCCGCGGCGATGAACGATACGAATCGGGAAAACGACAAGACGTGACGCGTCGCCATTGAGGATGCCCGGATAGCGTACTTCCGTGCGGCGCAACTGGTAAGGAGTAGTGACTTGTGAAGAGCTATGAAGCGATGTTTTTGATGGATCCGGCGATGGCGACGGATGAAGCGGCGGCGGAAGCTGAAATCAAGCGTCTGCTGGGTCGCGCGGAGGCGAATGTCCTCGGCGTGAAGAAGTGGGACGAGCGCAAGCTGGCCTATCCGATCGGCCCGAACAAGCGGGGGCTGTACATGCTCTGCTTTTTCGAGGCTGCGCCGGAGAAGATCGCGCCGCTGGAGCGCGACGCGCAACTGAGCGAAAAGACGGTTCGGGTGATCATCCTGCGTCACGACAAGCTGACGCCGGAGGCGATTGAGAAGGCGTTTAACGCACCGCCTCCGCCGAAGGCGCCGTCGCGCGGCGACGACTGGGGCGGCGGACGCGAGCGGTTCGGCGGCGATCGCTTCGGTGGAGACCGATTCGGCGGAGAGCGCCGCGATCGGGGCGGCGAGGGTGAGGCCGCGACGGCCACCGCGAAGTCGAGCGACGAGGACGACGAGGTACCCGACCTGGATTCCGACGACGCCGACGACAAATGATCGGGTGAGAACAAGTGACGATCCGCGAGGAGCAAGGAGCAACGCATGGCGAACTTTAACAAGGTCATCCTGGCCGGGAATCTGACCCGCGATCCGCAGCTCTCGTTTCTGCCGAGCAATACGCCGGTCGTCGAGTTCGGCATGGCGATCAACCGTCGCTGGAAGTCGCAGACGGGGGAACAGCGCGAGGACGTGACGTACGTGGATATCCGGGCATTCGGTCGTCAGGCCGAAACGCTTAATCAATACATGAACAAGGGCAAGCCCATCCTTGTTGAAGGCCAGCTCCGCTTCGATCAGTGGGAAGGCAAAGACGGCCAGAAGCGCAGCAAGCTCTACGTGGTCGTTGACACCTTCCAGTTTCTCGGTGCGCCATCCGGTGATTCGAGCCGCGGCGGTCGCACGGGCGGCCGGGCTCCAGAGCCTGCGCGTGCGGGCGGCGGCAGCAGCAGCGGTGGTGGTGGTGGTAGTGGTGGTGGATACGACGAAATGCCGCCGATCGACGAATCTACCGGCGGCGGTGACAATATTCCGTTCTGAAGAGTGCAATCGGACGCGACGAAAGGACAGAGAAAACATGCCTCCCTACAAGTCGTTCAAGAAAAAGGATGACAAGAAGCAGAAGCGCTCGAAGGTGCGCGAGCCCTCGAAGTGTCGCTTCTGCCGCGAGAAAGTCACGGAACTGGACTACAAGGACCTCGGCACGCTGTTGAAGCTGGTCTCGGGCCAGGGCAAGCTCTTCTCCCGCAAGAGAAGCGGCAATTGCGCGGCACACCAGCGATCCATGAAGCGCGCCGTCAAGCAGGCCCGATTCATCGGCCTCATGCCGTTTTCCGGATAGGAGTGATTGATTCATGAAACTGCTCTTACGAAAAGACATTGCCAAACTGGGCCTCTGCGGCGACATCGTCGAGGTGACGTCGGGGTACGCTCGGAATTACCTTTTACCGCATCACCTGGCGCTGGAACCGACGAAGGCGAACCTGAAGGCGATCGAGGAAGACAAGAAGATCGCCGCCGCCGAGCGGGCTCGGATCCACGAGGTGCTGCTCAAGACGTGCGAGCGCCTGACGGGTCAGGAAGTGACGATCAGCGCCGCCTGCACGCCTGACGGGCACCTGTATGGCTCGGTCGGCCCGCGGGAGATTTCCCACGCCCTGGTCCAGGAGGGCCACTCGGTTCACGCCGACCAGATCAAGATGTCGCACAACATCAAGGAAGTCGGCTCACAGGAAGTGCCGGTTGTGCTGGCGGATGATATCCGCGCGACGATCAAGGTATGGGTCGTGGCGGAGAAGATTGCCGGCGATCTTGACGATGAGGGTGAAACGGAGGTCACACATGTCGCCGACAACGCCGACGCAGCCGTCGCAACCCAGACCGACCCCGGCAGCGCGGACGACTGACCCGATCGCCGGGGGTCGCATTCCTCCGCAGGACCTCGAAGCCGAGGCGAGCCTTCTGGGCTCGATGCTGCTGGACAAGGATGCGATCGGCCTCGTGCTGCAAATCATTCCCCGCGATGAGTCCGGTCGATTGTATCGACCGGACCATCGCCTTTTGTATGAAGTCCTGATCGACCTGTACGACCTCAACCGCCCGATCGACCTGATCGTGCTGGAGGACGAACTGCGCCGTCGCGGGCTCCTGGAGGAGATCGGCGGGCGCGATTATCTCATTGACCTTTGCCGGTCCGTCCCCTCTGCCGCCAACGCCGAATACTACGCCCGAATCGTGCGGGACAAGGGCCTGCTGCGCGACCTCGTTTCGTGCACGAGCGACATACTTCATTCGGCGTATGACTCGCACGACGACGCGGGCACCGTCCTGGACGACGCGGAGAAGAAGCTCTTCGCGGTGACGGAGCAGCGCGTCAGCAACCAGGCAGTCGCCATCCGCGACTTTCTGGATGAGACGATGCGGCAGATCGACGTGTTTGAAGAAGGCATGTTGACCGGGGTGCCCAGCGGCTTTACCGAGCTGGACTCGATGCTCGGCGGCATGCAGAACGGCGACTTCCTCGTTGTTGCGGCGCGGCCGAGCATGGGCAAGACGGCGCTGGGGCTCTCGATTCTGGAATACGTCGGTATCGTCGAGAACATTCCGTGCGCGTTCTTCTCGCTGGAAATGAGCAAGCTGCAGGTGGCCCAGCGCATGATGTGCTCGCACGCCCAGGTCGATCTGCACAAGCTGCGTCACGGGCGGCTGACCGACTCCGAAAAGACGAAGCTGAAGCTGGTCTGCGGCAACATGCGCAATTACAAGATCTTCGTGGACGATACGGCGGGGATGAGCGTCATGGAGCTGCGGGCCAAGGCGCGGCGGCTCAAGATGCTGCACGATATTCGCATCGTCTTTGTCGATTACCTTCAGCTGATGTATGACCGGGCATCAAGGGAGAACCGTCAGCAGGAAATCTCCGCCATCAGCCGCGGACTTAAGGCACTGGCCCGCGAGTTGAACATTCCGGTGGTCGCGCTTGCCCAGCTCAATCGGCAGGTCGAAGGCCGGGAAGGCAATCGCCCGCGCATGAGCGATCTGCGCGAGAGCGGGGCCATCGAGCAGGACGCCGACGTGGTCATCCTGCTGCACCGCGAAGAGTATTACCTGAACAAGAAGAAGACGGGCACGTCCGAGGGGATGGACCTGGCGAACAAGCTCAAGGGCAAGGCGGAGTTGATCGTCGCCAAGCAGCGAAACGGACCGACCGGGGATGTGGAGCTGCACTTCAATCCTCAGTTCACCCGATTCGACAATGCCGCCCCGGCGTATATCCACGACACGGATTACGAGCCAGGCCGCTACGGCGGGGGCACAGATATGTCGGGCGGCGCGGCGGATGATGCGCCGTTCTGATCCGTCTGCCCGGTAAGTCAATATACAGCGTGATTACAATGGGGATTCAAAGGCCTGCCGTGCACGGATGAGGTCCTGGGCGACTGATGAGCCGCCGGTTCGTGTCATCACCATGTCACCGGTGAAGCCGGCCTCCGCGAGCGAGGCGAGCAGCGCCGGCGGGCTGAGCTGCCCCTCCCCCATCGCCACTTCATGGCCCATGGCCCCGGATGAGCCCGCGACGGCGTCGCGCGTTCGGGTCAGGCCGATCCTTCCACCGAGCAGTTCGGCGACGCGATGCGGGTCTTCTCCCTGCATGAGCATGGCGCCGGTGTCGCAGCAGGCCATGAGAGATGGGCAGTTGATGTCAGCCAGGAGATCGCGGAGCGCGGTGGTGGTGAGCCCGGATGTCTCGATGGCCACGGTGACGCCGAGACGGTCGGCGTCTTCGGCGAGGAGATTGAGCGTCTCTCGAATGCGCGGGGCGACCTTGCTATCAGAGGTGTTTGAAACGGGACCCAGCAGCGTGGAAACCGCGGGGACGCGCATCTCCGAAGCCAATGCAATGATGCGACGCATGGCGTCGAGGCGACGATCGCCGGTTGCGGGATCGTCGTAGCCGCTGCCGCCGTGAGGGCCACGCAGGCTCGACAACCGGAGGCCGAGATCGTCCAGGTGCTTTTTGAAATGGCGCTGGGCGGAGCGGGACATTTCGTCCGGCGAGATGGGGCCGCGGAGGGCGCTGACGTCGACGGCGCGAAAGCCGAGGCGACGGGACATGTCGAGGGCCTCGCGGATTTCCAGCTTGAGATCGTCGAGGCACACGGCCAACCGCGGCCGACTGATAAGTTGGTTTGGCATGGCTCATTACGCCTATCGCAGGGGCCGACAACGCGGGCGGACCCGAATGAAGGGGATTGTAACCTTTACTTCGCCTGCGCGAACGTTAATCTGCAGTGCGACGTTTCTCTGTGGGAGGGATCGCCGTCGTCGCGAACCCACGTTTACTTAAAGCCATACCGCTGAGTCGGAGGCCGGATCACAAGGAGTTAAGGAATGATGAGTTCGAAACACATGAAGATAGTTGCCGGTATTGGTTTCTGCGCGATCTTCGCGCTGAGCCTGCTACCCAGCGCGGAGGCCCAACCGGGGCAAACCCGCAAATCGCCCAAGAAGTCGAATGTGTTCAAGCCTGCTCAAGAGCTTGAGCAGATGATGGCAGGACAAAAGTACCTCTTCGGCGGGATCAAGGCCGGCATTCTGGACGAGACCTGGGATGACGCCGTGATCAAGGCATGGATCCTCTCCGAGATGGCGAATGCCAATCAATTCCAGAACGCTCACGCCGACTACAAGAAGCTCGCGGGGCAGATGTCGGAGCAGTGCGCCGACCTGGCCAAGACGCTCAAAAAGCACGACGCGAAGGAGTCGATGGAGAAGTTCAGCGCCATCGGGAAGACGTGCGGCTCGTGTCACGATCAATTCGGCAAGAAGCATTAGATTGCAAATCGTGAGCGGGCCCCTGCAGAGGTCGGGGGCCTTCTCACGATTGCCCTTCAGCCTTGGGGGATTATCTCATCGGCGAGGGCCAGACCGACTCGGCCTTTGGGCCATGCGGAATCGGATCGCGCATGCGCAGACAAGGAGTGGGCTATCGCAATCGATCATGATTGGGTTGCTGTGATGAACCGTGGTCGATCGGGAGGGAGATTACTGGGCGGCGGCTACGCGATTGCGATCTTCCTGGGCTGCACGCTGGCGGGCGAGGAGGTCACGAAGGGCGGTGTCGCTGACCGGGACGAACTTGCCACGTGAGGCCGCAGCGATTTCGGCGAGCTCGGGCTGCCTGGCGGCCTCACCGAGGGCGATGACATTGACGATCGCGCCGCTCTGCTCGGCGGTGGCGGCGAGCTTCTGAAGCTCTTCGGCGTCAACGGTCTTGGCCATGACCAGGAAGACCTGATCGGCGTACCAGCCGGAGGTCACGCCCAATGCGTCGCTGAGATTAGTTCGGCCGGCAGAGGTCCGTGGTGAGATCGTCAGGCGGCTGCCTTCCAGATCACCGACCGGCTCGGCTACCTCCACCACGGCTTCGCCGCCTTCACCGTATGTCTGGGCGATTCCGTAGCGCTTTGAGCCGGGAACGAAGGAGGCGTTCACCGCATCGGTCAGTGAAGCGATTTCGTGGATGTAGGGTGTCATGGCCGAGTCACCGTCAACGACGTAGCCGATGATGCTGCCGCTGAGCGGAAGGCCGAAGTAGGTGTTGAGCGGGTCGGCGGAGGCGAGCGCCAACGGCGCACCGGACAACCCTGCGTTTGCCTCGGGAAGGGCAACGGTATCGACGCGCGTCACCGTCTGATGGACGGTCGGCTGACGCGAACCACTTAAGGCGAAGTACCAAGCGGGGAGACCGACCAGAATCGCGGCGATGCCCAATGCCGCCGAAGCGCGTCCGAAGGTAACGTGGCGCCTTAGACCGGGACTTACCGGACGGCGAGCTGCCGTAACGCGAGGCGAAGCCGCCTGGACCGGGCTCGCATGTGAAGGCGCCTCGCCGATCAGCGGCGGGCGAGAAGGTCGTGATGTAGCGGAGGTCGGCGAAGATTGGTGCGAGGATGGAACCGCGGTGACAGTGCGACAATGCTGACACCGGCAGCGACCGCCGGCGAAGGCATCGTTGAGGACGAGAATTCGTCCGCAGAACCTACACTGTACTCTCAAAGGCATCGGGGCTCTCCCGATAAGAATCCACCCAGAGCGAACGCCCACAGCTTCCCAAAACCGGGGTCGCCGCTAACACATTCTATACAGCGACTTTATCAAAGGCTGCTGCACGAATGTTTGGCGACCGCATTTAGTCGTCAGAGCGACGGCTGCGGCTTCACCCTTCTGAACGCCAAATATACATGAATGTCGGCCTATTTGTCCAGAAAAAAGGCAGGTTTAGGTGCAAAAAATTGATATTTGTGCCTGCCGCGGGAGGGGCCGGGGACTGTGCGTATATGTTCGGCGCCCACTCCATTGGCCGGAGATAGCGAACCGTAATCGCCCTTTTCAGGCCGGCACGGGCCTTCGCGGCATCGATGGCGTCCGTGAGAGTGCCGATTCGGTCGATCAGACCGGCCGAAAGGGCCTGCTCAGCGCTGTAAACTCTTCCGTCAGCCAGCTTTAGGACCTCATCCCGGGTGAGTTTCGGCCGGCCTTCGCAGACGACCCCGACAAACTGCTGGTAGAACCCGTCCACGAGACCCTGAAAAATTTCCCGCTCCTCTGCCCGCATTTGTCGGAATGGGCTGCCTGTGTCCTTGTAGGGCCCGGACTTGATGGCATCCGATTCGATCCCCAACTTGGCCATCGTATTGGTGAGGTTGACCATTTGCATGATGACGCCGATCGAGCCGGTCACGGTGGTTCGCTGGGCCATGATCTCGTCGGCTGCGCAGGCGAGGTAATACCCCCCGCTGGCGGCGACATCCTGAAAATAGGCGACTACCGGTTTGCCGGTCTTGGCCTTAAACGCCTTGATCTCCTGGAAGAGGGTGTCGCTGGCGGTGACGGTGCCGCCGGGGGAATTGATCCTGAGGACGACGGCCTTGACCCTGCTGTCGTGGGCGGCGGCGGCGAGATTCTCGACGAGGAGCGCGACAGGATGCTCACCTTCGGAGAAGAACCCCGGCTCGTGGGAATTCATGAGAATGCCGGAAATGTCGATCATGGCGATGCGATCGCTGATCCATCCGGGATCTCGCCGTACGACCTGCTCCTGAAGCGATTGGTCCGCGGGAACCGGTGTGATCTTGAATCCGCCGGTGGGAGCGCACGCGGAGAGCCACATCGCGAGGGTGACGGTTAAGACGGAAATCGACCTGCTTACTGTCGCCATAAAGACCTCCATGCCCTTGTCTGGGTTGTTGCCGAAAGCGTGAAAAGTCACGCGGGACTTCACATCGAAGCGATCACTTGCCGGGAACAACTTTCGCCGCGTATTCACGATGATACCACTGGAACGCAGCCCGCATTCCGTCATCAAACTTTGTCGTCGGTTTCCAGCCGAGCAGCTTCTGAGTGTAGTCGCTGTTGATGCGCTGCGGCAATCCGGTCAGGGCAATAGCGGATCGTCGGACGGCCGCGGCCCTAATGCCATCCTTGAAAAGGTACTCCCCCACCCAGCCGGCCACGAAAGCAACTGAGTAGTTCACCTTCCTTGTGACTCGCGGGATGCCGAAGCCGTCGGCGAGGGCGTCGAAGTATTGTCGCTGGGTGACGCGCTCGGTGTTTCCGGCGATCAGCGTCGTGCCTGCCGCGCCGGGACAACTGCCGGCAAGGACCAGCGCCCGGACGGCGTCTTCGACGTAGACCATGGCCATTTCGTTTTCGCCGGTCCCGATGAGGGTCATGATCCCCTCGCGCATAACCGGTTCCAGGTAGGTCTTCATCGTTCGATTGCGCGGGCCGTACAGGTAGCCGAGCCGGACGATGACCCACTCGGTTCCCGGCGTGAGTTCGGTCCTGACGACTTCTTCGGCCTTCAGCTTGGCGATGGCGTATGAGAACCACTTGGGCGGAGGTGGGGACGGGGTGAATTCGTTGATGACTTCGCCCGACGCGAGTAGGTCCGGGTGATAGACGCCGCATGAGCTGACGAAAACGAAACGGCGGACGCCGGCTGCATTCGCCGCATTCACGAGCCGGCGCGTGCCTTCCACGGTTGTTCGCTGGAACTCGTCCCAGGTTCCAACGATTTCCACGCGAGCGGCGGAATGAAAGACGACATCGATACCCTTGCAGGCGGCTTCGAGGGAGGTTTGGTTATCAAGGTCGCCATCAACGGCCTCGGCGCCGAGCGATTCGACGAACGCGCGATTGCTGCCGGGGCGGACGATCGCCCGGACGTTATCGCCTGCGGCGCGAAGGTGTTCGATGAGGTGGCTGCCGACGAAGCCAGTTCCGCCGGTGACGAGTGCATTCATGGCATCAGTTTACCCGGTACGCGGTCGGCCGCATCACTGGACGGACGGGCCGGAATCACCGGGCGGGCGAGGTAGCCAACGGGAGACGCGATTGCAGTAGTCGGTGTACGAGTCACCGAATCGCTCGCGGAGGCGCGGCTCTTCGATTTTCGTGACCTGATACTGGGCGAAGACGCAGCCGACGGCGAGGAGAACGAACATGCCGATGGAGCCGAAGTAGATCGCCTCGCCGAGGACGCAGATGAACAGGGTGATCACGACGGGATTTCGCACCCAGCGATAGGGACCGGTGGCGACGAAGACCTTGGGCGGATCAAACTCAACGTGCGGGCCGCGTCCGTGAAAGATCAGCCAAGCGGAGCAGACGACGTAGGCACAGAGACCTCCGGCGAAGATGCCAATTCCCACGAGATGCTGAAAGCCAGTCCAGAATCGCCGGATTTCATCGCGTAATGAGAGATCGCGCAGGGGCATCTCACCCAGGAGGTGAAACACCGAGGGGACGATGCCGAGAATGAAAATGAGAAAGCCGACGGTGTAAACGAACGCCCGCAGCGCGAAGGGCTTCTCCGGCTTGGCCGAGGGCGTCGAGGCTGGAGGGTCTACCATCTGACCGCGAAACCCGCCGTCATCCATTTGCTCGACTCGACCGCATGGACGATGGCCAACTCGCCGGACTTGATCTCGTTGTTGCGGATCATCTCGTCGAGGTGGAGCAGGGTCGCGGAGCCGCCGCAGTAGCCGATCTTCCCGCTGCGGAACTTGATCTTGTCGCGCGTGATGCCGAGTCGATCAAGGAATGCGGGAATGTGATCCTCGTAAAGCTGGAGGGTCGGAATCGATACGACGTAGTGATCGACGGTGCTGGGATCGATCTTCATCTGGGCCGTGAAGTTACAGAGGCCCTGCAAGAGGAGCGGGGCTGCATTGTCATTGACGGCTGAAAAGTCCTGCCACAGGTGGTGAGTGCCGTCGGCGTACAACTCAGGAATCTGATGTGAGGTATTCATCAGGTCGGAGGCTGCGCCGCCGGCGGTCATGCCTGCCGGACGACCTGCGCCGACCGACTCCACGAAGGTGCCGACGATCTCGCGACCGGGCTTGCCGTTCTGACCGGCCTGAAGGACGAGGGCTCCGGCGCCGTCGGCGAGGATCCATCGCAGTGCGGCATGCACCTTGTCCATCTTGGGCTGATTGAAGTAACAGCTACGGAGATAGATCGAGGAGAGCTGGCTGTAGGCGACGAGTGCGGTGCGGTAACGACCGCTTCGCAGCGCGTCGTATGCAACCTGCACGCCTTTGCCGACGCCGGTGCAGTTTGAGTGGATCTCCATTTCAGCGCACGTCTGAATGCCGAGCCGCTCCTGAAGCAGTGTGCTGGTCGGCGGCGTGCTCTGATCGTACGAAGGGCAGGAGATGACGATGAGATCGAGCTGTTGCGGCTCCATCTCGGCCATCTCGAGCGCATTTCGCGCGGCCTTCTCTGCGAGGCTGCTGAAGTTGAAGGTCATGTTTCCCGTCTCGGGATCCACGGCGAAATGCCGAGTGCGGACGCCGCCGCGATCGAGCATCTTGGGACCGAGGTTTTCGATGAAGCTCCTGACCTTCGCCGGCGCTTTGTCGAGCGGGCCGAGAATGGCTTCGAGCCGATCATTGGGTACCGGCGGACCCGGGAGAAAACTTCCGGTGCCTGCGATTCTTACTGGTAGCAAGGACATAGCACTCCTAAGCCTATCCGATCTTCTACGAGGTTACCGGTCACTGCCAAGTGCCCCGGCCTACTGACGATCACCAAAGCGGCACCACCAGCAAGGCCGGACATAATAGCAAGACGCGGACCAATCGGGCAGTCAAGATGTTTACCCGAAAACCGATGTGCTGCCAATATGCTCCTGAAATGAGCAACCGGTACCGGACAGACCACGCCGGGAGACCATCGAACGTTTCACCTGATTTCTGGCACAAAGTCATGAAGTACGGCGGCCCTCAAAGCCCCTAAGGGCAGGCCGCCGCTTACATAACAAAGGCATCTACATCATAATTCCTTCGCGGACGGTGAGAATATCAGCTTAGTTATCGGCCGAAAAGGGCGAATGATGAAAATCACATGGTCTCGAATGAGACTGAAAATGGCCAGACCCTTCCGGACATCGAAGGCAGTCCGTACGGACAAGGAGACAATCTGGGTAATAGTCCACGATGACGGCGTGCAGGGATCGGGGGAGGTGGTTCCCATGGATACCTACGGTCAAACCCTGGAATCCGCAGAGCTTACGCTCTCAAAGATCGCCGCCAGAGCGTTTAGGGATGCGGAGGAGCTCGGTTCGGCCATTGAGGGGCTTACCGGCGAATTTGGTGACCAACTTGCGACTGTGGCCGGTCTGGATGCCGCTTTTCTCGATTGGCAGGGTAAAAAGAGGGGCGAGCCGACCTGGCAGGGCATTGGGGTGACGGACCCTTCCCTGCCATTGACCTCATTTTCGCTGGGGCTTGAGTCGGACCAGGACTTGCTCGCTGCGCACGTTCGGGAGGCTGCGTCGTTTCCCATTCTCAAGATCAAATTAGGGACAAAGCAGGATGAGCGCATCCTCGAAGTCATTCGGCGCGAGGCGCCGACGGCGATTATCCGGGTCGATGCGAACATGGCCTGGAGCGTCGACGAGGCGCTGAGAAAGCTGCCCATGCTGGCGATGTATGACGTTGAATTCGTCGAGCAGCCGCTGGCGGCTGATGATCTCGAAGGGCTGAGAAAACTCAAGCGGGCCGGCGTTTTACCGATCGTCGCGGATGAAAGCTGCGTGCGTCCGAATGACATTGATCGCATGGTGGGTCACGTCGATGGCATCAACATCAAGCTGAGCAAGTGCGGTGGGATTCGACAGGGGTTGGAGATGATTCGTCGAGCGCGAGACGCGGGTCTGCGAATCATGCTGGGCTGCATGGTGGAGAGTTCGCTGGGGATCGCCGCCGCCCTGCAGCTCGCACCGCTGGTGGATTGGATCGACTTGGACGGCCACTTACTGCTCGCCGAGGACCCGTTTTCGGGGATTGGCGGCGCAGGCGGTGTCCTGCGTCTCTCCCCGGAGCCGGGGCTGGGTGTTTTTCCCAGACAATTCCGCAATTCTGTGGCCGCCGTAAACTCGTAATCCGATTAAGGCCAATTGGTTAAGTCAAAAATGAGCCGGCATACAACTCGTCCTTGACTGACGCCCGATATATGCAAGAATTTACTTGTACCGGCGAATGACTCTCGAAGGCCTCCTACCCGCCCCTTCGATCTCCCGTCGCGGCGACTCGGTTTCGGCCGAACTCGACTCGCGAAAGCCCATCCGGCCGGTTCATCGCATGACAGGCTGAATGTCTGACGCGCGCCTGCGTTCATTTTGGGGCATGCTCCAAATTGTGCACCGTCGCGGCAGGCCGTCGGCCTTTCGGGCGATCGTCCTCGCAAAAAATATGGGAGATCGCACATGCAGCACGATTCCTTGCCGCACATCGCGGAAAGGGGTTTGCCGGAAGCCCGACGCCTCAGCTACAAATTCCAGAGAATCCGAGAGCAGCTTCGGCAAGCGATCCGACGCGGAGATTTTTCGGGACAACTGCCCGGAGAGCGCGAACTCGGTCGCCGCTTCGAAGCAAACGCCAAGACCATCAATAAGGCGCTGTGCGACCTGGCCAGCGAAGGCCTGCTCGTCCGCGTCATCGGGCGGGGTACTTTCGTCGCCGATGGAAACGGTCGAACCTCGACAGATCCGTCGGAGAAGGTGTTCCATCTGTTCGACGCAGCGGACTGTTCGACAATGCCTCACCGCAAGGCGATGATCGCGGCGATCGGCAGCGCCCTCTCCCGCAAAGGCCACAAGCTGGAGTGTCACCGCATCGAGCGACTGGACGAGCATGGCAGGATCTCGGCGGGCTCGTGGCACTCATCGCATCGCCGAACATCGGGCGGACTGATCTCGTTTCCCGCGGATCGCCTCTCGGGCGGCAACGGCGGGCTCGACGAAAAGCTGGTCCTCGAGGCATGGCGACGCCATGTGCCCATGATCGTGCTTTCGGGTTGTGCCGATGATCTCAAGCTCAGCGCCGTCATGCCGGATTACGTCGCGGCGGGTTTCAATAGTGCCGAACACCTGTTCCTCATCGGCTGTCGTCGCGTCGTGGTGCTGACTAGCGATCAGGCCGGCCGCGAAACGGGCATGGTGATGACGGGCTGTCGAACGGCAGCCCTGCGACACGATTGTCTCGTTACACGACTTCACACAGGCGAAAAAGACTGGCCGGGTCGCCTGCTTTCCGAAATGGGGAACGCCAACGGGGATGCGGCGACGACGCACAAGGCCGCGGTTGGAATCGTCTGCGTGGGTTCGTGCGCGCTCGCGGCGGCTCGCGCGGACACGACTGTCGCACGCCTGGTGACCTGTGGTGAGCTTGCAGTTACCTGCATCATGGAACCCGGGGACGCGACACCGCAGCAGACGAATCTGACGGCATACGAATTCGATGTGAATAAGATTGCCGACTGGACGGCGCGGCTGCTGTTGGATGCGCGGCAGGGTCAACGGCCCATCGAGGTGATCGTTCCCGGCGAGCTGTGCATTCGGGAGACGGTTCGTCCGCAATCGAGTCATAACGGTCGAAACGGCACACACGCCAAGGGAGCGATTCCCTCACGAATGAGCGCGGTTGATGCCTTGATTTAACAAGTGTTGTCCGAATGCGGCCCGGGGCGGGAGGGCGCTCTGCGGCGCTACGGACAATGCCTCCGATCCGAATGGGGGGGAGCGAACGCGTCGGCTTTTCGCCGGCGCGTTTGCTTTTTCCGGCTGCCAAGGCAGGCTCCAAAGGGTATCGGGCGGCCGGCCGCAACCGATCGCGGCATCAATTCTGGACCGGGCGCCCAGGCTCGGAGTTGTAGCGGATCGGATTGACGGTCATAATAGCTTTGCTCTGGACAAACTGTCCGTTGCAAATACCGCCGTCCGTCCGAAGCAAAGAAAGGACTCGACCTCGCATGGGAGCCACCCTCGACGCACTGCATCGCCTTCAGGAGGTCGAGTTGCAGATCGCGGAGATCAATCGCGGCATCCACCGCAAGGCCCGAATCGTCAAACAGCACGAGTCGCGTGTCGCCGAGTTGGATGAACAGATTAAGCGCGCCCAGGATGGGATTCGCGCGAGTCAGATGGAGACGGATCGCCTGGACCTCGACGTCAAGTCGCGCGAAGTCGAGATATCGAAACTCCGGGCCGCCCTTCAAACCGCCAAAACGAACAAAGAATATTCCGCCATTCTCACCCAGTTGAATACCTTCAAGGCTGACAGCAGCAAGGTCGAGGATCGGGTTCTGGCCCTGATGGGCGAGCTTGATAAGAAGCGCCAGGAACAGGCGGCGATCAAAGAGGAGCGCGCCGCGGAACTGGAGCGGCTCAGCCAATCCCAGAAGGTGGTTGAGGAGGCGAACGCCAAGGCCAAGAATCGACTCGAGACGCTCATGTCAGAACGGGCGGCCGCAGCGGCGGTGGTCCCTCCGGGCGCGCTGGATATCTTCGAGCGCATCGCTCGCAAGAATGATGGCGAGGCAATGGCGAGGGTAATCCGCACCAATCCGAAGCGCGCCGAATACGCCTGCGACGGATGCAACATGTCCATCACCATTGAGCAGGTCAACGCGGTTTTGTCGCGCGACGAAGCCACCCCGTGCAACATCTGCGGACGCATCCTCTACATGGAATCGGCCGGAACCGCGGGCACTCGGCGGTGAATCGGCTGAGCGGTAACCTCCTCCAAGGCCATCGCGCAGTGGAAGAGATTCTGACGAGTTCCCTATGAAGCTGGTGATTCATATTGACGGCGGGGCAAGGGGCAATCCCGGTCCAGCGGGCGGCGGCGTGGTCATTCACGACGATGAGGGGGCTGCGCAGCTTGAAGCGGGCTTTTACCTCGGCCGGATGACCAACAACGTCGCTGAATACTCCGCCCTGCTGAAGGCCCTGGAGGTCGCGCACCGCCTGTCCGCCGAGCAATTGCTCATCCATTCCGACAGCGAACTGCTCGTCAAGCAGATCAACGGCGAATATCGCGTCAAGAATCCGGGCCTTCAGACGCTCTTTGACGAGGCGATGTCCCGGTTGAAGAAGTTTTCGAAGTGGACGGTGCGACACGTGCGCCGGGAAGGTAACGCCCGAGCCGACGAACTGGCCAACCTCGCCATGGATGCGGGCGAGGACGTCATCGAAATCGACTTTTCGGACGGGTCTGAGTCGACAACGACCGGCAAGGCACAATCGGCAACCGAGGCCGGCGAGGCTTCGGAGTACACGGTCGCGTGCACAAGATCGCCGTCGAAGGGTACATGCCCCGCCGATTGCAGGAAGGGCGACGCATTTGATGTCACCGACGTGACACCCGAGGGCCTGTGTATTCATGCGGCGATCGGCGTGCTGGGGGTCATCACAGCGGCTCATCAAGGCGGGCCATCACGCAGCGCAGAATGCACCAAGCCCGGCTGCGGGGCGACGTTTACGATCGATGCAGCGCATTGAATCTCCCCTCACCGAAGATCGCGGCCGTTTTCGACCATGGCCGGCGAAAAAACTGATTAGTCGAACTCCAGATTGAAGCCCCGAGTTGCGGTGGTCGCTGGTTCTTCCGGCGCATCCGAATGTGCAGGCTCGTTGGTTGGTGCTGGAGTCAACGACTGAGACTCTCGCTTCGTGACTGTGTCGGAGAGGTTGGTTGGCCTTGGCGGGGCCGGGACAAATGCGCTGGGGCCACGGGCGAGGATTCTGGCGGTCGCGGTCTGGATGACGCCGTCGTCGGGCGGACGAATCTCCGCGAGAAACACCCGAAGCGGGTCGAGCGAGCCCGGCCGGATTGCGTAAAGCCGCTCCTGACGTCGGCGGGTCTCGGTCAATAGCCCTGCCTGCCGGAGGATGGCGAGGTGCTTGGAGATGGCGGGCCTCTGCTGATCGAAGTGGGCCGCGATGGCGCCTGCCGGCATCTGCTTTCCGGACAAGAGGCGAAGGATGGCACGTCGCGTGGGGTCTGAGATCGCCGGGAACACGTCGTCCATGATTATGTTCCTTTTTGGTTACGTAGCGCTATCGGAACATAACCTGAGAAAACTTGAGCCCGGGCGAAAAGGCGGCTTGGGATCGAGCTCGGGACGGGTGCGGGGCCCGGGGAGGCCTGACCGGCAGAGCGAGACTTTGGAGTCGGTCGGCCCGGTGGCCCGGGACCGGTTCGGACTCGACGGCCCATAGATGAGAGCCCACTGAAAAAACATTCCAGCGGGGCCGCAGACTAGAGAGTTTGCCCGAGTTTTGCCGTTGTATCAGTATTGGCAACGGGTTTGACAGCGGTCGTCGGCCCCCTTAAAAGGCGAGGCCCTGCGGTGAATTCTGAGATTCGCCATTTGGGGCGGCCTCCTTATCAGCACAGGATTCTGGAACCGGTTCCTTCCATGCAGCGAGCTTCCCTCTACGCCATCGTTTCGTTCGCCGCGGCCTTCAGTACTTGCTTTACCGTCGGTTGTCAGAAGGACGCGGTAACGGTCGATTCCGCGCAGGTCGCCGAGTACCAGGATCGGATGGCCGAGGCACCCAAGAGCCAGACGGCGCCGGAGCTTGCGAACATCGATCGCCCGGCACCGGTCGACCTTAGCGGTGAACCGAGATCGTCTGCCGGAAACCTCTCCCTTGATACGACGATCTGGCTGCAGCTTCCGGACCCAATCAAGGCCGAGGAAGTCTTTAAGAAGCGGCTGGAGGTAACCCGTTTCAGCCAGAACATCAAACGGGAGTATGAGAATATCTACGAAGCGGCCCTTGAGAAGATCAGGGAGATCTCCCGTCCCAATGTGCTTCGCCTGGCTTTGTCGGACTGTCTTCGCCGGACATTGGCGAACAACTACCAGATACGGCTGGACGGCTATGCGCCGGCGATCAGCGCGGCCCAGGTGGTGCAGGCCGAGGCGGCGTTCGACATGGCCTTTTTCGCCAATGTCAACCGCAACAACACCGATCAGCCGACGCCTTCGGCCCTGATTGCCTCGCAAACCGACACAACGGTGGTCAACGGCGGGATTCGCAAGCTGCTGGCGACCGGGGCACAGGTCACGCTGACGCAGCAAATGACCCGCATCGATAATCCGGGGTTTCAATTCCAGCTATTGAATCCGTCGTGGACGCAGACGTTTGTGGCCGAGATTCGACAGCCGGTTCTGCGTAACTTCGGCATCGACTTCAACCGCGCACAAATCAACATTCGCAAGAACGAACAGAAGATCAATCAGGAGGCCTTCAGGGCCCGGGTGATCGAGACGCTGAACAACGCCGAGCGGGCCTACTGGGCCCTGGTCGGGGCCCGACGCGACGTGGTGGTGAGCGCGGAGCTGCTGGCGGAGGCGAACCTTACCCTCGCGCAGATCAAGGCTCGCGAAGACTTCGACGCGTATCAGACTCTGCTGTTCCGCAGTCAGGCGGCGGTGAAGGCACGCGAGTTTGAATACATCGACGTGAAGAATCGCGTTCGCAATGCCGAGGATCAGCTTCTCAACCTGATGAACGATCCCGAGTGGCCGATGTCGAACGAGTACGAGATCCTGCCGATCGACGAACCGACCACGGCCGCGATCCTCCGCGATCGGTATCACGCGGTTCAGACGGCCATCGAATGCCGACCGGAGATCATCCAGGCGCGGGTGGGCGTCGATAACACGCGACTTCAACTGGGAATTGCAAAGAACCAGGCGCTTCCGCAGCTTGACGTCGTGTACCGCATGACGGTGAACGGACTGGGCGCCAGCGCCGATCAGGCATTCGATCAACAGACGGGCGGAAACTTCATCGATCAATATGTCGGCATGGAGTTCCTGTGGAACTTCGGCGAGCGCGCCGAGCGTGCGGGGATTCGCATCGCGAAGCTTCAGCAGTCGCAGGCTGTCTTCCAGTACAAGCGGTCCCTTGACGACATCATCACCGATTGCCGCGTCGCCCTCCGCAATCTGGAGACGAACTTCGAACAGCTTGGACCGAGTCACGAAGCTGTTACGTCCTCATCCGAGAACCTTCGGTCGCTTCAGGAGCGACAGGAGCGCAAGAGCCCGGAGCAGCTCGATACGATTCTCAATTCTCAGGTCAGTCTGGCCCAGGCTCGACGTGGGCTGCTGACGGCACTGGTGAATTACAATCAGGGCATCATTGACGTTGAGCGGGCCAAGGGTACGCTGCTCGAATACAACAACGTCGTACTCTCCGAAGAGCCGTAAGCGGCGCTTTTCGCGGGTTTTTCGAATCGCCCGATTGTATCTCACGAGCCACCCTCACGGATGATGCTGCCCCTCGCACAGGTTGCCATGGACGAGTCGCTGCCGGGCATCGTCCGGGGCGTCATTCGGCATGCCGATGCGGTTTCCTATTTTTTGATTGCGCTTGGCATTGCGTGTCAGGCTCTTCATCGTCGACTTCCGGGAGGACTGGGAACCTCTATTCTCGTCGGCGCCGTGAGCCTGGCGGCTGGTTTGACGGTCGTTTCGAGGGAAGCGACGGCGTGGACGCTTTACTCGGCCTGCCACATCACTTCGACACTCTGCGTCCTTTGGGCGGTGATGGGCTGGTTCTCGTCGCTCTTCAAGTCCAAGCAGGTCAAAGGGGAAGCGCCGCATACAAGTCGGGTCTTTTTTGCGTGGGCCCTGGTGACCGGCGTTTCGGGGGCGGTCCTCGTACTCAACACGCTGGTCGGCCTGACCTTGTCTCGCGTCCTGAACCCGTCATGGCTGCATGCCGGACAGCCAACGGGAAAGGAATGGTGGGACATCATCGCCCTGCTCATCGCCGTTCTCGTCTGGACGCTATCCGGACGCCGGCCGCAGCAACCGGTGATGCTGCTCATCCTTTCGGCGATGCTGGTGTGGTGGAGCGGATTGATGATCCCCGAAGCGGCCACACGATCGGGGGAATCGTCGATGATCTTCGAGCGGTTTCGACCGGCATGGTGGAGCTGGACGCTTCAGTTGCAAGTGGGCCTGAGCTGCGTGGTGGTGACGGCGGCGTTGTTTCAGGACTTGCTCTACCGCAATCGTCAGAATCGGGCCTGGCCGGACCGATTGGGGGAACTGTCGGCGCCCTATTCGCGATGGCCTATGTTCATTCAGGTGGAGGCGATGCTGGCGGCGGCGGTGCTGATCCTGGGTGTTTACGTCATTGTGCGGCGCGAACCGTTGGGGCCGGAGGCGGCATTCGTGGGCGTCGCGGCAACGACGGCCACGGGCGTGGTCAGCATGTTCATGACCTATCGGCGATGGAGTGCCAATACCGCTGCACTAGGGATCAGCCTGCTTACGGCGGCGGCGGCTCTTTTCGCGTGCCTGATCGGGGGCTTCATCGGCGGCGCCTCGGACGCTTATGCAGACCGAATGCCCGCCACCTTTAACGCGGTATTGTTCGCCCTGGCGATCATGTTCGGTTTCTGGCGGTGGATGGCAGCCTTCTGGCGACAGCAGCTATTAGGCAAGGAGGCGTGGACGACGGCGGGACGATTGATTCCCTATGCCCGACGCGCGGCATTCGTCATCGCGGCGCTGGCGATGCTGACGGCGTTTCAAATGGCGCTTTGGCCGGAGATGGTGCCGACGAGCGGCGATGACCGCAGTTGGGGGCGGCTTGTTTCGGGCGTCTGCGCGATCGGGCTCATCGTGCTCTTGGCTTCGCGAGCGGCGATCCGCGACGGCTCCAGCTCGATGGCCACTCTGAGCGTGGCCGTGGCGATTTCGGGGTTCACTTTCATTTTTGTGAGAATTCCGACGTCGGCGCTGCGCGGGTGGATTCTTCAATATCACGCGGTTGTGTTCGGCGGGCTGGTGATTCCGGTTCTATTGGCGGCGGAGTCGGCGGTTCACTCGAAGGCGAGATGCTTCGAGAAGCCGCTTTGGACCCTGGCGATGCTCCTACTTCCGAGTGCCGCAATCATTGCACTCCTTTCTCCGGTCGCTTTGCCCGCGGAATGGGTTCGTCCGGCGACGCTGGCGATGGTGGGCGCTGCGTACTGCCTGGCGGGCCGCCGCGAGCATCGTCGCGCGATCCTGATATTGGGTGTCGTATTACTGATTGCCGCGGCTTCAAGTTTGCAAAGCGCCTACGGATCGAATACTCTGTGACGAGCAGTTCGCAACGGAAGGACGCATCTCGCGATCGCCCGATAGTCACATGAATGTCTCCAGAGTCGTTCGACTTCTGAAGTTGATTACCACGCTGCGATCAGGCCGGCCGTATGACGCGGACGCCCTCGCCGCCCAGATCGGCGTCTCCCGGCGAACGCTCTTCCGCGACCTTTCCATGCTCGATCAGGCAGGCGTGCCGTATCGCTTCGAGCACACCAAGAGCGTCTACGCGATCTCGGACTCCTTCTTTCTGCCCGCCCTTCATCTTGAGTTTGACGAGGCCCTGGCACTGCTGCTCACCACGCGGAAGTTCCTGTCTCGCCAGGTTCACCCGGCCTATGAGAAGGCGCTGAGCGCCGCCCTGAAGATCGAGAGCTCGATTCCGGCGAGCGTACTGAATCACTGCGGGAAGATACTCGAGGGAATCTCGGTTCGGTTCCCGCAAACGACGCCGACGGACTTGACGTCGGGCATTTTTCGCACGCTTCACCACGCCCTGTCGCATCGCAAGCGGCTGCGCGTCTGTTACGACTCCGTATATGACCGGAAGGAGTTGACCCTGGAGCTTGAGCCCCGGCGGCTGATCTTCATGTCCCGCGGCTGGTATCTGCTGGCGATGAGTCCGACGCACGGTGAGACGCGGACGTTCAAACTGGATCGCTTCGTGAGCGTGACGCCGCTCGATGAGACGTTTGAAATGGAGCCCGGCGGTTTCGACGAACGAGCCTACTTCGGCAACGCGTGGAGCATGATTCCCGACGGTAAGTTGTACGAGGTTCGACTGCTGTTCAAGGCGGAAGTGGCGTCGAGCGTGGAGGAGGTCATGTGGCACTCGACGCAATCGACCGTCCGGCAGGCGGATCAGTCGCTGCTGTTTGAGGCGACGGTGGATGGGTTGCGGGAAATCAGTTCCTGGATCCTCGGATACGCCGGTCAGGTGGAGGTTCTGGGGCCGCCGGAGCTCAGAGAGCGCGTCCGCGAGCGGGCCCAGCAACTCGTCAACTCACTCAGCGGACCGAGTCGCGAGGGCGATACGGCGTGCGCATAATTGTCCAGCGGGTCGGGCCATCGGCGGTCGTGGTCGATGGGACGGAGACGGGGCGGATCGATCGGGGGCTCCTGCTGTACGTCGGCATCGGCCGCGAGGACAGCGATGAGGATGCCGCATTTCTGGCGAAGAAGATCGCGACGCTGCGAATCTTTGAAGACGACGCCGGGAAAATGAACCTCGATGTGAGCCAGATCGGCGGCGCGGCGCTGGCGATCAGCAATTTTTCGCTCTACGCGGACACGAGCCGGGGGCGCAGGCCGGCTTTCGTGGATGCGGCCCCGCCTGAGCAGGCGGTAAAAATCTACGAGCAATTCTGTGCAGAGTTACGGGCCCTGGGCGTTCACGTCGAGACGGGCCGGTTTCGCGAGACGATGGCGGTTCACAGCGTGAACGACGGGCCGATCAATATCATTCTCGAATCGCCTGGCAGAACGCCGTAAAAGGGCCGTTTGGGGGGATTCGGGGGCGAAGGGGCGAATATCCTCGCTTGACATATAAAATCATTATGATATATTTATTACATGAGCATCAAGCCGAAATCGGGCATCTCGATGGAGACCCTTGAGCGATGCGCCGCGGCGTTTCGCGTGCTTTCCCATGCGCACCGGCTCAAGATCGTCGAACTCCTCGCGGAGCATGACCTTGCCGTCGGTGAGCTGGCCGATCGCCTCGGCCTTTCACAGGCCGCGTGCAGCCAGCATCTCAACCTGATGAGGGCCCACGGTCTGCTGGCCGCGCGGCGCCACGGCAAGACGGTTTATTACGAAGTCGCCAACCCCAGCGCGCTTAAGATACTGGAGTGCATCCGCAAGCACGAAGCTTAGCGCCGCGGGTGTGGACAGGTGGGGTCGTCGTCAGCAACAGGAGGCAATCACATGGCAACACGGAAAAAACTCGTCATCATCGGCGGAGTGGCCGGCGGGGCCACCGCCGCGGCCCGGGCCCGTCGCCTGAGTGAGCCGGCGGAGATCGTCGTGCTCGAGCGTGGGCCTTACGTCTCATTTGCCAATTGCGGACTGCCCTATCACATCGGTGGAGAGATTGCCGACCGTGCGAAGCTGTTCCTTCAGACGCCGGAGAGCCTCAGGGCCCGACACAATCTCGACGTTCGCGTTCGCAACGAGGTGCTTTCCATCGACCGGACAGAAAAGAAGGTTCGCATTCGTAACCTGGAAAGCGGCCTCGAGTACGACGAGGCTTATGACCATCTGATTATTTCCACCGGCGCCGGGCCGATCCGTCCGCCGCTGCCGGGTATTGATCATCCGAAGATTTTTACACTTCGCACCATTCCGGACATGGACCGGATCAAGACGGCTGCCGAGTCGGCGCAAAGCGCCCTGGTCATTGGCGGCGGATTCATCGGTCTGGAAATGGCCGAGAATCTTCGCCGCCGCGGGATGAGCGTCCACCTTGTCGAAATGCTCGACCAGCTCATGCCGCCTTTGGACAAGGAGATGACCTCTGCTATCGCGCAACAACTCAGGCTGCACGGCGTTGAACTGCGCCTGTCGGATGCTGTCGAGTCGTTCGACGATGCAGAGGGCGCGGTCACGGCGAAGCTCAAGAGCGGCACGGCGCTGACGGCGGACATGGTTGTGCTTTCCATCGGCGTCAGGGCTGAGTCGAAGCTGGCAAAGGAGGCCGGGCTGACGATCGGCGAGCGTGGCGGCATTGCCGTCAACGACCAGATGCAAACCAGCGACCCTGATATCTATGCCGTCGGCGATGCCGTCATCACCAAGGATTTCGTGACCCGAGCCGATACGCTTATCCCGCTTGCCGGGCCGGCCAATCGACAAGGGCGTATCGCGGCGGACAACATTTTCGGCAAGACATCTCACTATCGCGGTTCGCAGGGGACGAGCATTGTCCGCGTGTTTGACCTCGTGGTCGCAATGACCGGCGCCAGCGAAAAGGTTCTTCGTCGGGCTGGCATTGATTTTGAGAAGGTCTATCTACACCCGGCTCATCACGTCGATTATTTCCCCGGCGCCGAGCAGATGGCGATCAAGTTGCTGTTCAGCAAGGACGACGGTCGCGTCCTCGGGGCACAGATCACCGGCGGTCAGGGCGTGGACAACCGCATCAATGTGCTGGCGACGGCGATTCAGGCAGGGATGACGGTCTTCGACCTGGAGCAGATGGAGTTGGCTTATGCGCCGCAGTTCGGCGCGGCCAAGGACCCGATCAACATGGCCGGCTTCGTCGCGGCGAATGTCGTTCGCGGCGATGTGAGAATCGCCCACGCCGACGATCTTACGGGTGACCTGCTGCTCGACGTTCGAACAATCGCCGAGCATGAGGCCGGGGCGATTCCCGCCTCCACGCTCATCCCGATCGATGAGCTGCGCCGCCGGGCCGGTGAATTGCCAAAGGACCGGCCGATCGTGGCCTACTGCGCCGTCGGGCTCCGCGGCTACACGGCAGCGCGCATACTGTCGCAGCTTGGCTACGACGTGCGCAACCTTTCGGGAGGGTATAAGACCTACCGCATGTTCCATCCGGAGGCGCAAGCGCCCCCTACGACACCGTGTGATGGGCCGGCCGAGTGCCGAGACGGTGACGGAGCAAAACAAACTGCAAGTCGAACGAACGCGACCGTCATCAGCGCCGCCGGCAAAGGCGCCGAAGTCGCCGCGACGAAGGAGATTGACGTTCGAGGGCAACAGTGTCCGGGACCGATCGTCGCCATTGGCGATTCACTGCGCACCCTGACGGACGGCGATGTGCTGCGTATCCGGTCGACGGACCCGGGATTCGCGGCGGATGTTCCGGCGTGGTGCCGGCAGACCGGCAATGAGTTATTGCAGGTCCGGCCCGAGAACGGACATTTTGTGGCGACCATCCGCAAGCACGCCGGGGCAGCGGCCGGGCAGGAAGCGGCGGGGACACCGCAGGCGACTGGGCGGGACAAGACGATCATCGTTTTCTCCAGCGATCTCGATCGGGTGATGGCGGCGTTTATCATCGCCAACGGGGCGGCGTCCATGGGGCAGAAGGTGACGTTGTTCTTCACTTTCTGGGGTCTGAACGTGCTTCGAAAACAGGGCGCTTCTTCAGGCGTTAAGCCGCTGATGGACAAGCTCTTTGGCTGGATGATGCCTGCCGGACCGGATCGGCTGGGGCTGTCAAAGATGAACATGGCGGGACTGGGCACGGCGATGATGAAACGAACGATGCGCGCCAAGAAGGTGGCGCCGCTCGCGGAGCTCATGACAACGGCAATGAAGGGCGGAGTGCGCATGGTGGCGTGCGCCATGTCGATGGACGTGATGGGCATTCACAAGGACGAGTTAATGGAGGGCATCGAAATCGGCGGCGTCGGCACCTATCTCGATGCGACGTCCACGGCGAATGCGAATCTGTTTATTTAGCCTCTGGGCGAATGAAGTGAAAGAGCGTGCGCAACCGAGGCGTGGCAGGCGGTCCGTCCACGGGAACTATTCGAGAAACGGACCGAAGGCGTGATGGTAGCCGTCGAACATCTGTCGCGTCTTCGTTCGGACGGCGGGGTCGTCGAGTTCGTCCAGGCGCTTGAGTTCGAAGGCCGTCGAGAAGTAGAAGAACTTCATCTCTTCGCGAAAATGCTCCACCGGGGGTTCGAGCCACTCGAGCCCTGCTTCCTCAAAGCCCATCTCCACGAACTCGCGCATCGTGTCGCCGGACTCCTCGATCTTCTCCTCGAGGTCTTCGCTCTTCCATCGGTCGTCGGTCAGAATGCCCACGCGAATCTGCGGGATGAGCGGGCGCACGGCGATCTCGAACCAGACGTGCTCGTTCGCCGACGACTGCCATCGCGTTGCCAGGGTCGAGCCGTCAGGGCGATCATGGCGCTTTGAAGACGAGAATCGGGCATCCGACGAGAGTTGATCCTCGAACGATCCTCGAAAGTTCTCGACTACATCCTTTTGCGAAGCGGTGAGCGTCATCGGTGCTTCATCTCCCAAACATCGCCGAGATCAACCGGGCGATCGGACCTTGATCGAATCCCGGGCCCCCAGCCAGACCAGGATCTGCCGCCGTAGCAGCGTGAGAGGCCGGAAAATAGTTCGGTGCCATCTTATCCAAAAAGGCGGTCGATACGAACGGTCTATCTGGCTGCCGGCAAGCTGGTCGGGGCGTAGGCGTCGCCAGTGCTTGATAATGTGGTACTTGTCGGAGGCCTGAAGAATGTCGCGGATCATTCTAAATGGCCAGACCTCGCCGCCCCGGTTCGCCGGGACGAACCAGGATATCTGGAAGTCGATCAGATGAGGGAGACCATCGTCGCCCAGGAGGATGTTCTCTCGCTTCTCCAGGTCGACATAAGCCGCGCCGCGGGCATGGACGGCGTCAATGAGGGCCGACAACCTCGGGAAGAATTCATCGTCAATCGTGTCATCCTTTTGCAGCGGCCGCCCCTCAACGTAGTCGTGCAGGATGCCGGTCCGGCCAAACCAACCGCGAAACGCCGGGACTCCAGGGATTCCCCGCATCAGGTGGAAGAGCCGGGCCTCGTGATTGGCCAAAAGTCCGCCGATCCACGACATCGGAAGTCCGAAGAGTGTCGCTGTCCTTCCCACTTTGAGCACGACCTTGTCGGCCTCTCCCTGATAAAGTCCCGTGACAGCGAAGAAATCATGCTTGAACGTTTTATCAAGACGGAGTTGTCGACCTTCAATGTCCAGAACTTCCGGCAGGTCGTCCGCGCCCAGCGCGCGAAGCCAGGGTCGAGTCGGTTGCTCCTCAAGAATCTTGGTCACTAAGGTCTTTCCCTGATAGCGTAACGAGCGGCAATTCACGAAAATACAGCCCGGCTTGAAACATTAACTCGACGCGAGAATCATAGCGAACTCGAAACTCGACACCTATCATCCTTTTTTTGGAGATCGGAAATACCGGCGTTGCACGTACCACGTCTTCATACGCCGGGGGGCCGCGACCGTGGTCTATCGCAATTCAGCCACGCAATGATCGCATCCCAGTGGGAGAAGAAATGTTAGGTAGGAAGACAGCGGCTTACGCGTTGCTGGCCATCTATGAAATCGCTCGACAACAGCGTGCAAACGAGGAACTGGGGGTTCGGGCACACGATATCTCTCAAAAACACCATCTGCCGAAGGCCTATGTCGCGAAAATCCTGAGCCAACTGGCCGGGGCCGGCGTTTTACAATCGGACAGGGGGCCGCGGGGCGGATTTCGGCTCAGCCGAGCAGAAGAGAAGATCTCGCTTTTTGACGTTTTCGAGGGTGTCGGCGCCCTGAAGCAGGGTCGAAATAAGGGCCCGGCGGTAAAGGGGTTGCCGCCCAGCGTGCAGACGATGCTCGATCGAGCCACCGGCGACATGAGCCGCCTTCTTAAGGAAAGTTTCAGCAAAATCACCGTCGGCGATTTGCTCCGTCGTGGGCAGGATGATTGAAAGCCAGTGCGGCCGGGCCCTCATGTCGAGCCAGGCCATGCCCCATCACAAACCCAGCATCGACGCGATGATGTTGCGCTGAATCTCCGAGGTGCCGGAGTAAAGCTGGCTTCCGACCGCGTCGCGCAGATCGCGCTCCAGTTCGCATTCGGTCATGTAGCCGTAGCCGCCAAAGACCTGAATCGCATCGAGCGAGGACTTTACGAAAGACTCCGACAGGTACAACTTCGCCATCGCGGCCTCGGCGACGGCAGACTTGCCCTGATCCTTGAGCCAGCCGATTTTGTAAACCAGCGGCCGCGCAGTTTCCAGACGCAGCTTCATGTCGACAATGCGATTGGCCACCGACTGAAATTTACCTATTGGCTTGCCGAATTGCTTGCGCATGCGTGCGTACTCGACGCATTTTTCCAGTTGGCGGCGCATCGTGCCCAGGCAGCTCGCCAGGATGCAGCTCCGCTCCCACTCCATCGAACAGTTGAACACTTCCGCGCCCCGGCTCTCACGACCGAGAAGATTCTCGGCGGGAACTTCGCAATTCTCGAAAATCAACTCTGCCATCGGGCTCGTCCGCAGGCCCATCTTGTCGAGCTTGCGGCTGATCGAAACGCCGGGAAAGTCCTTCTCAATGATGAAGCCGCAGACGCCGAGGACGCCCATGCTCTCGTTGAGCGTGCCGTACGCGACGATGACGTCGGCAATCTGGGCGTTGGTGACGAACATCTTCGTTCCGTTGAGGATGTATTTGCCGCCCTGTTTCACCACCTTTGTCTTCATCGCGAAGACATCGGAGCCGCTCTCCGGCTCGCTGGCGCCGTTGGCGCCGATGAGCGTCCCGTTCGACAAACCCGGGAGGTATTTTTCCTTTTGCGCCTCATTCCCGTAGAGCAAGATGGGGACGGAGTTGGTCCAGAGGTGGGCATTGATGGAGAAGAGCAGGCCCGCGTCTTTGCAACCGTAGCCCAGGCCCTCCATGACGGCGATGCCGGTGGCGACGTCACCGCCTGTGCCGCCGTACTTTTCCGGGACCGGCAGTCCCTGGACGCCGAATTCGGCGCAGCGGTTCCAGAATTCGCGGTTGAATTCGGCGTTATGATCGCGGGCGATCATGTCATCGTTCAACGACGTCTTCGCGAACTCGATCGCCGCGTTCTGCCATTCCTGTTGCTCAGGGGTCAGTCCAAAGTCCATGCAGGACTACCTTTGTTCAGTTTCCTTGAGTCCAAAGGACAATATGGTAGCGAGGATGCTTTACCGTGTCACAGCGGGTCGGGCGCGATACGGCCGTCCACCATTGAGACGATCCGCTCGGCACGCGCGGCGATTCCAGCATCGTGTGTCACGACGACCAGGGTGATGCGTCGTTCCCGGCGCAATTCATCAAGCAGGTCAAACAGCCGATTCCCGGACTTTGAGTCGAGCGCGCCCGTCGGCTCATCGGCGAGTAGGACGCGCGGCTCATTCGCCAGTGCCCGGGCAATGGCGACGCGCTGACGCTCCCCGCCGGATAGCGTCGTCGGCAAGGCACTGAGCCGATCACCGAGGCCCACGCGGTCCAGGAGGCCTGCTGCCCGGTCACGATGCGAGGATTGCTGAGCAGTGTCGCGGCTCATCATCGGCACCTGTACATTCTCAATCGCAGTCAGATTCGGCAGCAGATTGTGAAGCTGAAAGACGAGGCCGACCGCGAGGGCGCGAAATTCGTCCACAGCCTGGCCGCGCAGCAATGACAGATCCGTGCCGCCAACTTCGATCCGGCCTGCGTCCGGCCGGTCGATGGCCGCGATCATGTTCAACAGCGTGGACTTGCCGCAGCCTGATGGGCCGCAAATCGCGACGAACTCGCCCGAAGCGATGTCAAGATCGAGCCCGTCCAGCGCCTTGACGCGCCCTTCCTCGTAATGTTTGACGAGACCGCGGGCCGAAATGCCGCCGCCGTGACACCGGTCGGAGTTATTCATAGCGCAGGGCCTCCACCGGGGAGATTCTCGACGCCCGCCAGGCGGGCAGGATTCCGCCGAGCGCGCTCAGCACGACCGCCACGGCAAGGGCCCAAGCGAAGGGTTGCCAGTCAAAGACCGGATCAACGAACTGGTCGGCGATCGGCAGCCTCGCCGCCAGCATCGCAAGGCCCACCCCACCGAATGAGCCGATTACCCAGGCCAAAAGGCCGACGCCGGTAGCCTCGATCATGACCATGGTGACGATCCGTCGGCTCGGCCAGCCGAGGGCCCGCAGGACGCCGATCTCCCGAGTGCGCTCGTGCACCGACATCCACATGGTGTTCATCACGATGACCCCGCCTAGCACGATCGACAGAAAGCCGATGACGCCGACGACCGAATTGGCGATCTCCAACCCCTGATCGACTTTTTTATATTGGTCGGCCCCGGCGATCGCGACGATTTTGGCGTTGGTTCTTTCCATTCGAGTTGCCGCTTCCCGCGGATCAACTCCCGGCTTAAGCATCACCTGGAAATTCGTGACCTGGTCGGTCTTCTTGCAGACTTCCTGCAGGGACGGCAACGGCACGACGATGGCGGCGTTGAAGAAAACGACGTCGGTTTCGAAAATACCGACGATGGTGAACACCCGATGAGAGATCTGCACCTTTTCGCCGACAACCCGGCGAAGGGTCTTAGCGGCCACGGCGCCGAGCACGACCTCGTTTGCAGAGACAATGGCGCGACCGGCAACAATTCGATCGGCGTTTCGCTGCACCTCCTCAATCGGCAGACCCATGACGAAGCAAAACGGCGCTGGCCAAACCGGCATCACCTGCCAAAGGGCCGGCGTGACGCTTTCGACCGCCGGATCGGCCAAGAGCGCGGCTGTTGTCTCGCGCTCATCCAGCGAGCTGAAGATGTCCGCGGAGACGCCGCGCTGGAAGACCATGAGGTCCCCCTGGTTGAAGCGCAGCGACGCCTGTGTGGAAGCCCACAGCCCCCGTGCGATGCTGCCGAACGCGACGATTGATGCCGTGCCTACGGCCACACCCAATGCCGTCAGCAGGGTGCGCATGCGCTGGCGGTAGAGATTTCGCAGCGTCATCCCAGCCAGTGTCAGATCGCGTGTTGACTGCCTCACGAGCAACATCCTATGCGTGTCTATTGTTTTTCGCCCGCTCCGGATGAATCCTTTGCAAACTTTGCAAGAAACCAGTCGAGCAGAGACATGTCTCATATTGGAGGGGAATGCTGTTCCCGCATCCCCCGTTCAATCACTTCGTCCCGGCCAAATCAACAACTCCCACACTTCTTGTGTGGGCCACCGAGTCTGCCATCTGCATGGCGAAAGGAGCACCTCATGTTCATCCGTCGACCAGGGAAGCCGGGAAACTTCGTGAGGGGACTCGCGATTCTCACCGCGATCTGTGCGTCAGCGGCGACTCTTAACGCGGCTGTTCAACCCGGCAGCATCACCGTCAATCTTGATCCCGTGGCCACCGGCCTCGTATCGCCGACTGACCTCACCTCTCCAAATGATGGATCCGGCAGGCTCTTCATCACCGATCAGAACGGGCGCATTCGAATTGTCGACGGCGGCACGCTCCTCCCGACGCCGTTTCTCAATCTGACATCGTCGCTGCCCATGCTGGCCGCTGGATTCGACGAGCGCGGCCTGCTCGGTATGGCATTCCATCCCGATTACTCGAACAACGGTCGGTTTTTCGTCCGTTACAGCGCACCGCGCCCCGGCGCTCCCGGGGAGCCGTGTTTCGGCACGTCGCGCGGATGTCACGAGGAGCGCCTTTCGGAGTTTGCCGTCGATCCCATGAACGCGAATCTCGCAAACCCCGCATCAGAGCGCATCTTGTTTCGCGTCGACGAACCGCAATTCAATCATAACGGCGGCGATCTTGAGTTCGGCCCGGACGGTTTCCTCTACTTCGGATTGGGGGACGGCGGCGGGGCGCACGATGGACTGGCGGATGTCCCTCCGTCACATGGGCCAATCGGCAATGGGCAGAACACCAATGTTCTGCTTGGAAAAATTCTTCGTATCGACGTCAACGGCCCGCCCGCCATGGGCCTTGAGTATGCGATCCCGGCGGGCAACCCATTCGCGGCCGGACCCGGCCTGGATGAAATTTATGCATATGGGTTCCGCAACCCCTTCAAGCTTTCATTCGACGACGGTCCCGGCGGTGACGGCTCATTGCTCGTCGCGGATGTCGGCCAAAACCTCTTCGAAGAAATCGATCGAGTTCAAAACGGCGGCAACTACGGCTGGGTCACGCGCGAGGGCTTCCACTGCTTTGATCCACTTAATCCGACTACCCCACCGGCCATGTGCAGTTCGACAGGTGCCGGCGGCGAGCCGCTGCTCGATCCCATTGCGGAGTACGATCACACCGACGGCATTTCCGTCATCGGTGGATTCGTCTATCGCGGCTCTCTGTTTCCCGAGCTGGTTGGAAAGTACATCTTCGGAGACTTCAGCACGAGCTTTGCCACCCCCGCGGGTCGGCTGTTCTACATCGACATTGAAGGCGATCCCTCACAGATATTTGAATTCATCAACGGACCGATGGACTTGCCGCTGGGATTGTTCGTCAAGGGGTTCGGCGAAGACGCTAATGGTGAGATTTATCTGCTTGCCTCGACGCTCCTGGGTCCCATCGGCACGGGCGGACAGGTGCTGCATGTGACGCCGGAGCCTGCGACACTTGGCGCGCTGCTCCTGGGCGCCGCCCTATTCCTTCGAAGACGCCGCCGCTCCTGATTGCGCGGTCGCGTTCTTAATCCTGGTTCCCTTTTCGGAGCAGAGCCGACCCACGGTGGTCGGCTCTGCCGTGTTATAGTCCACACCCCCCTATTTTTTTGAGAGAATCTACGGGCACGGCGATCTCCTTAGGCCGCTTCTCGCGTTATCATGAAGGCATGCGAGCCTTGCCATACGGCCCAGCGCCGTCGTTCGGGGAGACCGATTCATGATGTTGTCAGATACCGTGCGTTTCTCTACTTCCGCTTTCGTTTCTTCAGTGATTGGCGTCCTGGCCGCCTGCGGTACGTTGATCGCCGAGGCGCCAATTCATGGACCGTCGGAGGCGACGGTTGGGCGTCCCATCAGGATCGAGTCGATGGCGCCACAGGGAAAATACCTCCGTGCCGCCATCCCGGAATCAGAGTTTCTCCTTCTCAAGCAGGGAGCAAGTCAGCGGAGGCTCATGCTGCCGCTCGCCGACGGTACCAGCCTGCCCCTGTTGATGACCCGCTTCGAGGTGACCACGCCGCGAACGCGCTTCATCTCGATGGGGCCAAACGGCCCAACCGAACTGCAACCGCCCGACATCGTCCTTTATCGTGGACATGTGGAAGGCGCTCCTGGGTCCCACGCGTTCCTTTCCGTGTCGGCGACCGGCCTCACCAACGGATCCGTCCACTTTGAAGGCCGAGATATCTTTCTCTCCAGCCGGGGCGCGGGTAGGACTGCGAACGGACGGAGTTTGTTCACCATCCACGAAGGGCCCGGCGAGTTCGCCCTGCCGGAGTTTCCTGAATTCTGCGGGGTCGGGCCGGCGCCCCATGCGGTCTCCGCTTCTACCGTTACTCCGCGCGGAAGCGTCACGGATGTTCGCGGTCCGCGCATCGCAAACGTCGCCGTCGATGGCGACCAGTTCTACGTGAATCTGTTTGACAACGTGATGGATGCCGAGGCGTACGTTGTCGCCCTGTATGCCGCCGGGAGCGACATTTACGAGCGCGACCTCAATATTCGTTTTAACCTGACGTTTGTTCGACTCTGGCCGGCGGGCGGTGAGCCGTTTTCGGCGACCGACTTGTTCGGGTTTTACGAGTACTGGACCACCAACGAGAATACGGCCGGACTCAACTACGTCCACATGCTTTCCGGTCGACGCGATACGGGCTACGGAGGCGTTGGATACGTCGGCGGAACCTGCGAGGGATTTGCATACGCCATCAGCGCGTTTCTGCTCGGTGGTTTCCCCAGCCCCATCGAGGGTTCGCACCTGGGGAACTGGGACGTCATCGTGACGACCCACGAGATGGGCCACAACAGCGGCACCTATCACACCCACGACGGCTATTCCCCGACGATCGACGATTGCGGCAATGGTGTCCCCTCGCGCGGCACGATCATGAGCTACTGTCACACATTTCCCGGCGGGACGACCAACACGGACGTGCGCTTTCATCGTCGCGTTCAGGACGTGATTGAATCGGAGATGATTGCCGGCGCCTGCTTTTACTACGACTGCAACGGCAACGGCATCAGCGACTTCGATGACATCAGCAATGAGACGAGCCTCGACACCAATTTCAACAATGTCCCAGACGAATGCGAGGACTGTAATTCCAACGGCATGATCGACGAGGACGAAATCTTCGGCGGGGCGCCGGACGTCAATGGGAACTTCATCCTTGATGCCTGCGAACCGGACTGCAACGCCAACGGCCTGCCCGATCCTTATGAATGCGATCTGTTCCCGGCGAATGATGCAGACGGCAACAACGTGCCGGACGACTGCGACCCGGACTGCAACGGCAACGGTATTCTGGACTGGTCGGATGTGAACGGCGGCGGATTCGTCGATGTCGATCGCAATGTGACACCGGACGTCTGCCAGGACTGCAATGCCAATGGCATCTCCGACTGGATCGAACTGGGTCGAGGAAACAACCTGTTTGTCGCAGATCGAGCCGGGTATGTCCGCGAGTATTTCAGCACCAGCGGATATCCAGTCGGTAATTTCGGCGCGGGCGCTGTCCTCGATCCGTACGACTGCGTCTTTGGACCTGATCGACAACTTTATGTGGCCAGCCACGCAAACGATCGCGTTGTCCGGGTGAATGTGGACACCGGCACGACTTCCGACTTTGTCGCCGCAAACAGCGGCGGGCTCGATGGCCCTTCGTCGCTTGTGTTCGGCCCGGATGGAAATCTTTATGTCGCCAGCCGGCTGACGAACTCGGTCATTCGCTATGACGGTTCGACCGGCGCGATCATTGGCACTTTCGTTGCGGCGGGTTCCGGCGGACTTTCGTCGCCGTACGGTTTGACATTCGGCCCCAATGGCAATCTCTATGTGACCAGTGGGAACAACACGGTCATTCAGTACGACGGCGGGACGGGGGCACTGGTCGGCACGTTTGTCAGCGCCGGCAGCGGCGGACTGAACGGACCTCGCGGACTTGTCTTCAAGCCTGATGGCAAGCTGCTGGTTTCCAATTCGAGTGGGAACAACGTGCTCGAATTCGACGGCGGTACCGGCGCTTTTATTCGCGTCTTCACACAGCAGATCTTCCCGATTGGGGCATGGGGAATTCGCGTCGGCCCGGTCGGTACGGTGTTTGTTGTGCGAACGGACCCGGCGAACATTCGCGTCTATGAGTACAACGCGACGAGCGGCGTCTTCATCCGCTCCTATGTCCGCGGCGATGGCCCGCTGCCGACGCCGACGGGCCTGGATTTCCGCCCCGGATATGTGAGTGACTGCAACGCCAATCTTGTTCTCGATCCCTGCGACCCGGAGTGGACAGACATGGCGTTGTTCGTCGCCACGCTGCTTGCCGATCCGCCGGACCCTGGCTTGGCGTGCATGTACGATCGCAATCACGATACGGTGCTGGACGCATTGGACGTGCAGCCGTTTACCGACGACCTTTTGCCCTAGATTTGGCATGACCGGCCTGCGCAGGAATTGCCGCAGCAACCCGGTGAAAAGGTGCGCCTGTTTTTTTGGCGAACCGCCGGCCCGCGCCTGCGTATGATCCCGGTTGCCGCGAATGTCATACAGAAGGGAGTCTGTCATGTTCGTGTCTGTTCTCGTGCCGCTCGTGCTCGCCATCGCCCCGCCTCCACCCGCAAAGGCCGCTGCGGCCCCCATCAATTTCGACGCCCGATTCGGCGCGTTCGACGGCTGCTTTGTCCTCAAGGAGATCGGGCAGGACTTCACGATTCGGTACAAGGCCGATCGCTGCAAAGAGGGGCTGTCGCCCTGCTCGACTTCAAAGATATTCAACTCGCTGGTCGCGCTGGACAGCGGCGTCGCCACGGGACCGGACATGGAGCTCAAGTGGGACGGCAAGCCGCAGAATCGCAAGGAGTGCGAAAAGGACCATACCCTTCGCAGTGCCGTGCGCGTGTCGGTCGTCTGGTATTTCCAGGAGCTTGCCCGGCGAGTCGGGGCCCAGCGGATGCAGGGGTATCTCAACAAACTCGAATACGGCAACAAGGACATGTCGGGAGGGATAGACCAGTTCTGGCTTTGTTCATCGCTGAATATCTCAGCCGAGGAGCAGCTCACGTTCATGCAACGTTTGTACACGAATCGCCTGCCGATCAAGCCCGAAGTCATGGAGCAGGTGCGCGAGATGATCGTCCTGGAGAGCAGCGGAGACTGGGTCTTCAGCGGCAAGACGGGGACCGGTTGTTCATATGAGCGCAACGACCTGGGCTGGTTCGTCGGCCATCTCAAGAGCGGCAAGCGTGAATTTGTCTTCGCGGCCAATGCGAAAGGGCTGGATGCCATGGGGATGAAGACGCGAGAGATTGTGTTCTCGATCCTCAAGGATCTGCGTCTCGTCCGCGACAAATGAGGGCCGCAGGAGCGACCCGGGCCGGTTGACCCAATTTGACCACGATTCTTCCGGGATTCCGCCGATCCAGGAGGGAGGGTGTGCATAGAGTCACACGCCTTCCCCCTCATCGGGCGGGCTCGAATGATAAACCCAGACAAATAGCAAGATGTTTGCCGGGCCGTGACATTCCCTAATACGGGGTGGTGGGTTCGGGCTTCGCCTTGCGGGCTCGGGCGGCCCCATTCTCTTTGGAATTCGGGAGTCGTGTGGGACTTCACGAATTTCACTCGAAAACAATGCGGGAAGTGGAGGAAGAAAAGATGAGCGGGAACACTCAAAAGGCTCGGATTTGCGTCATGGCCATCGGTCTCTTGTCGATTCCCGTCGGGCTGGCGTGGGCCGGCGGCCATACGTGGGACATCAACGAGGTCTTTACCGATTCCACGGGGACGATCCAGTTTGTCGAGATCAGAGAGACCGGCGGCGGGGCTAACGAAACTGCCGTCAATGGTCACAACATCACGAGTACCAACCCGGCCCGAAGCTACCTGATTCCCCCTCCCGGTCGCACGCCGCCGACCAGCTTCAAGACGCTGCTGTTTGCGACGCCGGCGTTTGTGGGGCTGCCCGGCGCGCCGACTCCGGACTACGTTTTCCCGGCTGGAAGCGTTCCGTTTATCAACACCGTCGGCGCCGCCAACACTGTTTCCTATACGCCATTCGACGCATGGACCTATGGCGCGGGACTTCTGCCGACTGACGGCGTTCATTCGCTGACGCGGTCGCTGACGACTCCTTGCAACTCGCCGACCAATTACGCCGGGCAGACAGGCACCATCAACGTCGGCTGTGCTCTGTTGGGCGACTGCGACAACAGCGGCGTCCTCGATGGTGGCGACGTTGCCGCATTTGTCCGCGCACAACTCGGAACGCCTGACGTCGGCGACAAACCGGTCTGCTCCGAGTACTGCCAGGGCTCCCTGGCCGCCAACACGGTTGCCTTCGTGGACGATCTGCTCCACTAGGGGCAGGCCGATCAGAATCGTTCCCGCTCCGCCCGCGCGGGTGAGCATGCCGGGCGGCCTCGCGCCGCGGTCGGGCCCCGGCTTGCCTCCGCGCTCTTCCCCGGGGTATAGCTGACGCTGGACGTTCTCCAGTCGAAGGTTGTCATCATGTCGCGCCGCCTGCTGTCGGCCATTTTGCTGCTACCTCTTATCTGCGCCTGCGATCGGGTGCCCGCCAAGTCATGCGAAAGCTGCGTTCGCGCGCGACTGGAGAACCAGTGGTGCGAGGCGTGCAGGGTCGGGTATGTCGCCAGTGTGGCGATGAAGTCGAAGATTCTCTTCGAATGCATGGACGCCCACGGCCACGAGCTGCAACTCGACGCGATCAAATGCCCCGAGTGCCAGGCTGCCGTGAAGGTCGACGGCTTCTGCGACCATTGCAAGACAGGCTGGATCAACAAGCTCGCCTTCTTCTCGAAGCTCACGTACGTGCTGGGCAAGGGGAAGGTCCACACGACCGAGTCGATTGGGTGTGCCGGTTGCCGCAAGAATGCCGAGCGGTATGGCTGGTGCGACGGCTGCAAGGTCGGCATGATCGGCAATACGGCGGTGGCGGATCAAAAGCTCTTCGGCGAGGGCAGCCAGGCATTCGAGACGATGCTGCTGGCGGTTGAGGCCGCGTCGCGGTGCGAATCGTGTGCTTTGGCGATTGTCACCGACACCCCCTGCCACCTCTGCAAGGTGACATATCGCGGTGGAAAATCGACGCCCGGCGTGCATTATTGAGTTGGTTGCGGAGGGCGGGGCACGCAAAAGGCAAGGTGACAATAGGCGAAAAAGTTTTTGGGGGGCGCTTGTAAGCGCTGTGGCGGGCGCGGGTTGGGGTGGTTCGCGATTTGGGTGGTTTTCCGTGGAAACGTCGAAAAGTCGAAACGTCGAAACGTCGAAATGGTGCGCGGTCGCGGGGTTGCGTGGGGGCATTTGAGAGGATCCAGGAAAATGCAGAGGCGGCGGTACTGATTGCGTCGGCGATGGGTGTTGAATGCAATTGGCATCCGGATTTTCTGGTACCGCTTGCTGACGCGCGCGGCTCGGATCGGGGGGCGCGGGAGTGGGATTGGTGGCGGACATCTCATAGAAGATAGATGCTCCGTGTGCGCGCGGGAGTGGAGGCCGATGGTGGGTTTTGAACCGCCCGGACTGAAGTCCGGGGCTCGTCGAAGTCCGGAGCTCTTCGAATGTCCGGGGCTCTTCGAAGTCCGGGGCTCTTCGGAGGCGGTACGGGAGGATCGCGCGGGCGCCGACGAAGGTCGGCGGCTAAATGGGGCAGGGGCCGAGCGGGGCGGCGTTTAGTTGGCTTCGCGGCCGAGGCGCTGGGGCATGTCGGCGAGGACGTAGGACATGACGGCCATCGCCGCGGTGCACTTGGAGAGCTCCACCGGGTCTACCTTGTCGATGGTGTCGGCGTGGGAGTGGTGATAGTCGAAGTATTTTGAGCCTTCGACCGAGAGGCCCATGAGAACGACGCCGGCGTCTCTCATCGGACTGACGTCGGCGCCGGAATGGCCCTGCGAGATGTCCATCGTACAGGTAGGGCGAAGGAGTTTGACGATCTCGGCCAGTTGGCGGGCGGCGGTTTCCTGTACCTTCTTATCTGAGCATTCAACGTTGAAGGAACGGGGCTCGAAGCCACCGGCGTCGGACTCGATGGCGGCGACGTGATTCGCCAATTCATCGGCATGGAATCGGGCGTATTCCTTGCCGCCGGCGAGGCCGTTTTCTTCGTTGGTCCAGAGGACGACTCGAATGGTCCGGCGCGGGGTCAGGTTCAGCTTCCTGAGGACGTTGATGGCTTCCATCGCCATGACGCAGCCGGTGCCGTCGTCGTGGGCGCCCTGACCGACGTCCCATGCGTCGAGATGGCCGCCGATGACGACCACTTCCTCGGGCTTTTCACGGCCGCGAAGCTCGCCGATGACGTTGGCGGACTTGGCCTGGCCTTCATTGCGGGCCTCCATTTTGAGATTCACGCGAACATCGATGCCCCGCGCAGTGAGGCGGGAGATCAACTCGGCGTCCTCGATTGAGATGGCGGCGGCGGGGACCTTCTTGAATGCGTCACCGTAGCTCATGGCGCCGGTGTGGGAGGTGTGGAGACTTCGGGCGGTGACACTGCGGACGAGGCACGCGACGGCGCCGTGTTCGGCGGCGAGCTGCGCACCCTTGTGGCGAAAGCGGACGGCGGTTCCGTAGCCTGAGCCGGTTTCGGGATCGTAGGTGGGCATGGGATTGTTAAAGAGGATGATTTTTCCCGCGGCCTTTTCGCCGGCGGCTTCCAGCGCGGCTTCGTCGGCGACCACGAGGACGCTCGCGGAGATGCCTTCGGCGGACGTGCCGACGGACATACCGAGGCCGAGCATGGAGAGGAAAGTTTTTCGGGGTGCGATCATCTCGAGCGACTCGCGACCGCGGACCCACTTCGAGACCATGACGGGCTCGGCGCGGACGTTTTCCTGTCCGTCGTCGCGCATTTTTTTCTGGGCCCAGTCAACGGCCTTCTCGAGTTCGGGCGAGCCGCTGAGCCGGTGGCCGATGTCGTCGCAGAGTTCGACCAGTTTGTCGTATGCCCCATGAGTCTGAAGCGCGGCTTCGGTGATCTTGCGGGCGGTATCGCGGTAGCGCGTTTCCAGATCGGCGGACTTCCCGGGGCTCTGAGACATTGCCGGGCTTGGCGCCATCAAGAGGGCCGCCGCGGCGGCGAAAAGGATCAAGTCGTATCGCATGTGTGTCATCACGAAGCCCTCCATATGGGGTGGATTGGCGGCACTCGCCAGCGGCCGGACTCTCTGATATCGTATCTCGATTCAGGTCGTCGGCCAACGGACGCACCGCGACCCGCGCGTCGCGCCGTGATTGGAGCGTCGGACGACAATACTCGCCGGCTTGATCGAGTGTCGTTCTCGAAATGAGATGGGCGCGCTCGGGAGCTAGATGTATGGAAGCGACTCGTCGCTCATTTCTCCGGACCGCAGCGGGCTCCGGATTGGCGGCCTATGTATGTCTGAGTGACTCCTGGCGGAGCCACCTGGCCCGGGCGCAGGAGGCCGCGCCGCCCAGTCAAAAACCGGCGGCGGCCGCCACCAACGAAGGCTCCTGGGCACACATCCAGCAGGCGTTCGATCTGGATCGATCGCTGATCAACCTCAACAACGGCGGCGTATCCCCCTCTCCGCGGCTCGTCCACGAGGCGATGAAGCGGCAGCTCGACTGGGCGAATCACGCGCCGTCCCGGCACCTTTGGCACGATCAGGATCCGCAGCTCGAACTGGTGCGCGTGCGGCTTGCCCGGATATTCGGCTGCGACCCGGAAGAGATGGCCATCACGCGCAACGCCAGTGAGGGCCTGCAGATCGCACTGAACGGCATCAGCCTGAAGCCCGGCGACGAGATACTGACGACGACGCAGGACTATGGGCGCATGCTGAACACGATAGCGCAGCGCGAGAAGCGCGAGGGCATCGTGATGAAGCAGATCAAGCTGCCGGTGCCGATCACGTCCTCCGAGGAGGTGGTCAAGCTCTTCGAGCAGGCAATGACCGACAAGACCCGGGCGATTCTGCTTTGCCATGTGGTCAACATCACGGGCGAGATACTGCCGGTGGCTGAGATCTGCCGGATCGCGAAGGAGCGGGGCATTCGGACGATCGTCGATGGGGCGCACGCCTTTTCGCACCTTGTTTATCAGGTGGGCGATCTGGAGTGCGACATTTACGCGACGAGTCTGCATAAGTGGCTCACGGCGCCGATCGGGACGGGCTTTTTGTATGTTCGGCGGGAACTCATTAAGGATTTGTGGCCGATGCAGGCGGCGCCGCGCGAGAAGGAGAACGACATTCGCAAGTTCGAGGAGATCGGCACGCATTCGACGGCGCCGAGGCTTGCGATTGCCGAGGCGTTGACCTTTTATCAGGGCATCGGAGCCCAGCGGAAGGAAGCGCGGCTGCGGTGGCTGCGCGATTACTGGGCGATTCGGGTGTCGAAGCACGACAGCATCCGGTTTCACACGAACCTCGACCCTTCGCACTCGTGCGGTCTGGCGACGATGGAGATTGCCAACGTCCCGCCGGTCGCCTTGACGGACCATTTGTGGAAGAAGCATCAGATCATCGTGACGCCGATTCTTCACGATGACTTCAAGGGGATTCGCGTCTCGCCGAACGTCTATACGACGACGCAGGAGTTGGACATATTCTGCGATGCGATCGACCGAGTCGTGACGGACGGTTTGCTGGTTGAAAAGCCGGAGCCAGCGACTCAGCCAACGACGTCGGCGACCTCTGCGGCGGATTCGTAACGGTCGGCGGCGCATCGCGCGTATTCGTCGTTATCCGGGGGATGCGGCGGATGGGGGAGATCTTCACTCGACGTGAACAGGGAAAAACCGTCCCCGGCAGGATTCGAACCTGCAACCTTCGGCTTCGGAGGCCGACGCTCTGTCCAGTTGAGCTACGGGGACTTCGCGGGGTCGGTCGCTGCCGAACCGGAGGTTCATTCTAGCTCTTGCGCGGACGGGGGCAAGGGACGCGGCGTATCCGCATATCGCGTGAATTCAACCGAAACGCCGCAGACGATGAACGGCCGGATGGGAATTGTTGCGGGTCGCAGATTGATTGGATAGGATTCCATCCGGGTAGTTCGCGGGGGCCTCGCGAATCGCAACGAGCCAGACAAACTCGAAGGAATAAAATCAGACATGAGCACTACCGCGGCCGCAGAATCGAAGACGCAGAATCATCTCCGGATCGCCGACGCCTACGGCGCGCACAACTATCACCCGCTGCCGGTCATCGTCGAATCCGGCGAGGGCTGCTGGGTCACGGATGTCGATGGGAATCGCTACCTGGACATGCTCTCGGCCTATAGCGCGCTGAACTTCGGCTACACCCACGAGAAACTCATCGCCGCCGCGACGAAGCAGCTTAATAAAGTGACGCTGACGAGCCGGGCCTTTCATAACGATCAGCTCGGCCCGTTCTGCAAGGAATTGTGCGAACTGTCGGGATACGAGACGGTCCTGCCGATGAACAGCGGGGCCGAGGCGTGCGAGACGGCGCTGAAGATGGCGCGCAAGTGGGGCTATAACAAGAAAAAGGTCGCTAAGGACAAGGCGGAGATCATCTGCGCCAAGGGCAACTTCCACGGCCGGACGATCACCATTGTCAGCTTCAGCACCGACGAGCAGTACCGAGACGGATTCGGGCCGTTCACGCCGGGGTTCCCGCTGATTCCATTCGGCGATCCGGCTGCGCTGGAGAAGGCGATCACGCCGAATACGGTCGCGTTCTTTGTCGAGCCGATTCAGGCGGAGAGCGGCATTCTGGTGCCGACGGACGGCTATCTGCGCGAAGTGCGAAAGATCTGCACGAAGAACAACATTCTGATGATTGCCGACGAGATCCAGACGGGGCTTTGCCGCACGGGGTATCGCTTTGCGTGGCAGCATGACGGGCCCGATGCGCGGCCGGATGCGATGTGCCTGGGCAAGGCGCTGGGCGGCGGCATCGTGCCGATTTCCGCGGTGGTGAGTTCGCGAGAGATCATGAGCGTCTTTACACCGGGCGATCATGGTTCGACCTTCGGCGGAAATCCGCTGGCGTGCGCCGTGGCGCGGGCGGCTTTGGAGATTATCCGCGACGAGGGGCTGGAACATCGCTCGAAGGAGCTGGGCGAATACTTCCGCGGCAAGCTGTCGGCGGTGAACGCGCCGGCGGTGAAGGAAGTGCGCGGCCGCGGCCTGCTGATCGGCGTTCAGATCAAGTCGAACTACCCGAAGGCGCGATGGTTCTGCGAGAAGTTCATGGGCGAGGGGATTCTGTGCAAGGACGCGCACGAGGACGTCATTCGATTTGCCCCGCCGCTGATCATCGAGAAGGGCGACATCGACTGGGCCATGGAGCGGATCGGCCCGGCGCTGCTTTCAGCGCAGCCCGTGAAGTAGGCGGGCGAATGGGCGCTAGCGACTGCCGGCGCGTTTTTTCAATTCCTTGATGGCCGCTTCGATGACGGGATCGCTCGTCTTGAAGTCTGCCTTGGCGGGTTTTACGCGGATGTCGGGGTCGATCCCCTTGCCCTCAATGACGGTGCCGTCGGGCTGCATGTCCTTCCACGAGGGCAGGACCAGCGTGACGCCGTTGCCGAGATCGTGCGGCTTGGGGTTGCCGGAACTTCCGTAAGTCGTGTCGCCGATCAGGGGCGCTTTGGCCCCGTGCCGCATCATCAGCACGAACGACTCACAACTGCTCATCACGCCTTTGCCCATCAGGACCACCACCGGGCCTTTGAATGCCGGGCGGGCCTTGTTCGGTTCGACGACTCGCTGCGCGGGTTTGGCGAAGCCGCTCTTCTTTCGCTTGGTGCGAAACGAGCTTTGCGAATAGGTCGCGGGCTCGCGGACGAAACAGCCGGCGAACTCGAGGGCCAACGGCTCCGCGCCGCCGGAGTTGGGACGTACGTCCACGATGACGCCTTTTTCGGGGGACGCCGCTGACAGGGCGGAGAAGGCGGGCTCCAGGTCGCTCGGATTATTCGAACCCCAGGAATTGATGAGGATGTAGGTAATGCCGTCGTCGAAGCGGCCGGTGGAGACGACGGGGTTGTGGTCGTTCCATTGAGGAACGATCTGGGGGAGCAGCTTGAGGTTGTAGTTCGGCTTGTAGCGGCGCTGGAAGGTCGGGAAGGAGATGCGCTCGACCTGGAGCCACATGTGGAGGTCCTTGGCGGGGGCGAGGAGCTTCGCCGCCGTGCGTGCAAACTCGGCAGGGGTCTTGGCTTTTTTGAGCTTTGTGGTGTATCGCCGGAACTGCTTGTTCCAATTCACCGTGCGTAGATTGCGGTAGGAATAGGCCTCGTCGATCAGGCGGCGACATTCTTCGATCGCGGCCACGTTGTCTTTCGACGTAAGACGCTTTGTCTCCCTGACGGTTGCGGCGCGCGTGTGAAAGGAGATGGGGTAGATCGCGGCGGATTCTCCGGCTGCGTTGCGGAAGTTGACGGCCCCCGAGCAGTTGATGCTCAGGTCGTAGCCGTGGTCGGGCTGGAGCCGGACGTTGATTACGAAGGTGCGCGGCCATTTCCAGACGGGCTTATCGACCACCTCGGGAAACGTGGGCCCTCCACCGCAGACGGAAAAGCTGTCGGGGGTCATGTCCTGATCGAACTCGATGGTGATCTGCGTGAGGGCCGGATCGACGTCGGTATCGCCGTGATCGGGAACGGCCTTGACGACCTTGGGTGGAGCGGCGTTCGCCGTAGCGGCGAACGGGAGGATCAGAAACGCCGCTACGACGCCGTAGAGCAACCGTGGGCCGGCGGTCCATGGCCCACAGACTGGCGAAACGGAGTTGTAGGGTGTTTTAATGATTCGCCTCCTAGGAAAAACGCGCCGTTGATGGGTTTTAGCCGCCGATTTCGAACTATTCTTGCGAGGTTGCCATGGCGGATCAACACCGTGTGCGGCGGCTTGTCAGATTGATTGCGGAGCCAGGCCACGGCGACGTAAATCGAGATTGCCAAGCTGCCCGCACGCGGCCATGGCGGCCTGGCCTTTTGTGTTGCGGCGGAAGCAGAGTTGTCCGGCGTTCATGAGCGCAAGCTGGAAAGCGGAGACGGTTTCGTCGTCGGACGGCTCGTAGGGGGAATCATCACGGGGATTGTAGGGAATCAGATTGACGCAGGTGTGCAGGCCGCGGAGATACTCGGCGAGCTGGCGGGCGTGATCGAGCTCGTCGTTGACGCCGCGAATGAGCACGTATTCGATGAGAACGTGGCCGCCGGCGCGGACGGGGTAGGCGGCAATCGCCTCGCGGAGCTGGGCCATCGGCTCGACGCGATTGATGGGCATGATCTGCGAGCGGATGTCGTCGTTGGGGGCGTTGAGCGAAACGGCGAGATTGAGCCTGCGCCAGCGAAGGGCCGCGAGCCGGCGGATTCCCTCGCATTTGCCGACCGTCGAGACGGTGATGCGGCGGCGGGGAATTTGGTTGGCGTGATCGCCGTGCAGGATTTTGATGACCTCTATCACGTTGTTGAGGTTGTCCATCGGCTCGCCCATGCCCATGAAGACGAGGTTGCGGACGTTTGCGCCGAAGGCGCTGCGAGCGGCGCGGACCTGGCCGAGGATCTCATCGACGGTCAGATTTCGCAGGAGGCCCATTTGCGCGGTTTGGCAAAAGGTGCATCCCCGCTTGCACCCGATCTGCGATGAGACGCAGAGGGTTCGCCAGGTCTTTTCTCGAGCGCCCATGGGAATGATGACGGATTCGATCTCGTAGCCGTCGGGGGTGCGCTGGCAGAACTTGACCAGGCCGCCGTCGGCCTGCGTGCGCGAGACGGGCAGGAATTCGCCGGGTAGTGGCGGGCTGATGCTGTTGGTGAGAGAGACCATGATTCGTCTCTTTAGAATAGCCGCTTGGGGGATAAACCGCGACGAATGAGCCCTTGACCGCACGATCGTACGGCACATTCGGACCTTGGCTGAGGCTCGTCTTGACGACTATCCTTCATGCAGACGATAATTGCCTGTCTTGCCGGAATCCTCCGGCGAGCTCAATCGGCCGCGTGCCCGAGTGGACCAAGGGAGCGGATTGCAAATCCGTGATTCGTCGGTTCGAATCCGACCGCGGCCTTTACCCCCTTTTTCGTTGTGCGAATATATCTCCGGCTGCGGTCGAATTTTCCCGCTACTGGCTCAGGAGCGCATCGATCAGCCCCTGAATATCACTTCCGTCGTTGATGTCGTCGTCGTTGGTGTCGGCGAGGCACCGATCGAGGTCGGTCACGTCCATGTCATCGGTCAACACAGCGACGAAATCGTCTATCTCCATGGCCGGTGTGTAGCCGCTGCTGTTCTGGAAGGCTGCGCGGAAGGCACGCCAATCGAGACAGTCGATGTCGCCATCGCCTAATTCATCACCCGCTTCGCAGCCCGGCGCGACGGGGCCATTGTCCGATCCGGTGTAACAGAGCTTGAACTGCTCGAAGTCGTCGGCGTCCACGTCCTGATCGTTATCAAAGTCTCCGAATATCAGGTCGGGCACCAGCAATTGAAGCTTGCGCGTGTCGGTTCGGGCGGACTGGTCCTGAACGCGGAAGATCGGCTTGAAGAGGCCGGTCTCGGTCGGGGTGCCGGAGATCATTCCGCCGGCCGACAGCATCATTCCCATCGGAAGCCGAGAGAGCAGCAGCTCGATGGAATCGACATTGGTCAGGGCGGCCTGCGCGTTATAGGAGGCGAGGAAGGACCGGCTGACACCGTCGGAGACGCCGATGGTGCAGGTCAGGCCTGTGTTCTGGCTGCCGTAGTTCATCTCGATTCGGCCGTCGTCGATCAAGGTGCAACTGAAATTGGCGGGAATCGAGCCTGCGCGGACGACGCCCTGCCAGCGGATGGTCACCTGACCGGCGACGGTTTCGTCGATGAAGATGTCACCGCCCGGCACGTTGGTCTTGAGGTCGTCCCACATGACGGCGATGCGCTTGTTGGCCTGGAGGAGCGTGGTGCTGTTGTTCCAGGTGCTGCCGACGTATGCGCCGAAGTTGATCCAGCCGTCAGTGGCGATTTTCACCTGCGTGTAGTTCTGCCCGTAGAACGGGAAGGAGAACGGCAGGGTGTAGTCGAAGGCGGCGTCGTCGGCCTGCCAGCCTCGCGGCGTGCCGACCGTAGCGAACTGGTTGGCGCCGAGGGAGTCCTCGCCGAAGTTGTCGATCATCGACCAGACGAGCGGCAGATCACCGCCGACGGCGGCAAGCTGCAAGGGTGCATAGGGCTGATTGAGCGGGGCAATCGGCAGTGAGGACGTGGCGATAAGCGGATCGCTGGTGCCCTGGATGAGCATGATGTTGTCGAGGGCGATGCCGTCGGTCGGAATCGGATTGTCGTCGTACTGCTGGAAGCGAATGCGGAAGGTCTGGTTGTAGGTGAGTCCCGCGCTGGCGACGGCGGCGTCCAGATCGATCAGGACGGTCTGGTAGGTCGACGTGCCTTCGGTCAGGTTGGCAATCCGGTGCCAGGTGACGCCGTCTTCGCTGACGGCCACGCCATCGCCTACGGCAGAGCCGGTCCACGAGAGCGGCAGCAGATTCGACTCGTCGCCGAATTCCTTCCAGTCGTACTGGAGGAGGACGTTTGACGCGCCGGCGAGATCGGCGACCAGGGTCAGTTCATTCGACGAATAGCCGGACGACGAATCCATGGTGACGTGATAGGCGCCGATCGGACCGTTGGCGCCGGTCACCAGGATGCGGCCGGTGCTCGACTGGCTTGCGATCCAGTGGGTGCTGAAGGGCGAACCGGCCTCAAAGGTATCGGTGAACGGGAATCCGGCGGGATTGAGGATCGTGATGGCGGCGGTGGCGGCATTTGAGGGGATGTCGCCGTCGGTCGCGCGGTACATGAACGAGTCGCCGGCGTCGAAGCCCATGTTCGGCAAATAATTCACGACGTTTCCACCGCCGAGCAACACGTAAGGAACCGATAGGATCGCGCCGCCGTTCGGGTCGGACAGCGTGCCGCCTGCGGGCAGTGAGACGATCGAGTAGGTGAGCGGATCCATGTCCGCATCGGTGGCGTTTAACGTGACGCTGACGGGGTTGTTGACCGCGGTGGTCGCGAAGACGTTGTTGGCGAAGGGCGGCATGTTGCCGGAAGGCGTGCCGATGGCCCAGATGGAGACGTCATCAATGTTCCACCCGGCGCCGTTGGTGTTTGTGTCGGTCGGACCCATGCCCCAGCGAATCAGGACGAAGGGCTGGTTGTCGGCGATTTCACCGATGTTGTAGGACTGCTGGCTCCAACTGGTCTCGAACAAGTCGCTGGTCGGATTGGTGAAGATCGTCGTCCAATTGACGGCGTCGGTGGAGACCTGAATCGTGGCCTTGTCGAAGGCGGCGTTTTCCACGCCGAGCCAGCGCGCGAACTTAAGCGTCACGCCGTAGAGGCCGGTGCAGTTCAGCGGCGACATGGTCAGGTAATTCGCGGCGAGATTATCCGGATATGCGCCGGCGAGGTTGTAGCCGAAGACGGTGAGGCCGGTAAAGCCGATGGTGGGGTCACCCCCCTGCCCGCCGGGTTGGCCGAATTGCCAGCCGCCTTCCCGCGCCCAACCGGGATCGGTATCGAGCGGATGATTCTGAATCATGACCGGGGTGCCGATGGTGAGCTTCACGTTGGCGGTGTTCGAGGCGAGCGAGCCGTCGTTGGCTTCCCAGGTGAACGAATCCGGCCCCTGGTAGTCCATGGCCGGGGTGTAATGCACGAAGTTCTGATTGCTCGCCAGGGTGTAGGGGACGGAGTTGATCGCCGCGGCGAACGGATCGACGAGCTGGCCGTGCGCCGGC
>WBZR01000642.1_pt1 | contig 52645 bp, 51 predicted proteins | sample 5204231 | NCBI WGS metagenome assembly WBZR01 (sample SAMN12412403, study PRJNA552823) | activated sludge metagenome | isolation source: activated sludge from anammox sidestream of wastewater treatment plant... | place: USA: Virginia | collected 2017-08 | reverse complement strand
CGCCAGCAGCAACTGCCAGCGGTGGCCGCGCAGCGCAAACCCGGCGTAGTGGATGGTCGCGGCCACGATCAGCAGGCGCGCGTCCAGCCCGGCCAGGGCGGCAAAGGTGGCGCGCCCGCCCCCGGCCCGCACCAACAGGGCTAGGGTCGCTGCCGCCAGCGCGGCCAGCAGCGTCAGGCGGCGGGCATCGAGACGCAAGGCCGGAGTGGGCGCGGCAGGGCCGCGACGGTCATGGATCGGCTGTTGCATAGCCAACGCATCTTATCACCCGCGCCCAGGCTGGGCAATACCAGAGGGCGCAAACCTCCGCATTCTCGGCCTTCTGATGCCTGGGCCTCTGCCGCGGCCGTGCCACCAAGCTCCAGCACCCGCCGAGCCACGGGCCGGAGGAGAATGCAGTGCCCGCCACCAGACCGTCAACACACGAACTCGTCTTCACCATTTATTTCCCGGCCACAGGAAGCTCACAGCAATTTGGCCGACACTTGCCGGATACCCCGCCGGACGGAGAGATACCTCGTGCTTCGACCCCGACTCCTCCTCACGCTTGCCGCGGCCGTCGCCATCATCGTCGTCGCTGGTGGCGCCTTCTGGTACTTCATCCTCCGCGATGATGCCCCGCCCGAGGTCTCGCTCGAAAGTGCAGTGGGCTCCCTGGCCACAAAGACGCCGGCGGCTGGTACTGCCGCAACGAGCACCACCGGAGGAGTCACACCCGCAGCCACGACTTCGGGTTCCAGCGCGGCTTCCGGCATCAATGGCAGCTGGATTCCCGACACCTCCCAGCAAACGTTCCTCGGCTACCGGGTCAACGAAGAACTCGCCCGCGTCGGCTTTCAGACAGCTGTTGGGCGCACCACTGGCGTGACCGGCACCGTCGTCGTCGAAAACAATACGGTCACATCCGCGACCATCGACGCCGACATGACGAAGCTGAAGAGCGACAGCAACATGCGCGACGGCCAGCTTCGCAACCAGGGGATCGAGTATTCCAAATACCCCAGGGCTACCTTTGTCCTTGGTGACAGGGTCACCATCCCCGCCAACCTCACCGAAGGCCAACAGTTCGAGACAACGCTCAACGGCAAACTCACACTCCACGGCGTCACAAAAGATGTGTCCATCCCCGTGAAGGCCCAGCTCCAGTCCGGCCTCCTCGTCGTTGTCGGCTCGACTAACATCGTCTTTGCCGATTACCAGATCGGGAAACCGAACGGTGCGTCCGTCCTTTCCATCGAAGATCACGGTGTCCTGGAACTCCAGCTCTTCCTCAAGAAGAGCTAACCACCTGCCACTGTTGAACCCGCATTGCTGGGTTGCCCGCCGACCCATGCTCCGGCCCGGAAATCCCCGCCGGGATGTTCATGACGCGTCCGTCGCCAATCTCCCGATTGAACATCCGTGTGGAGAACACTCGCATGTTCTCCGGGTCGCGTGCCTGGACCTCCCCGGGCACTACCGGGCGTCCCCGGTCCACTGCCTTCTGTCCGTTCACCCTGAATTGAGGCGCAGCATACCGACTGTCACGAGACGGTATGCTGCGACCAACTGGAGGAGGAGGTGACTCGTATGCCCGCACCAACCGATTGGCTTGCCCAGGTCGAGGAAGAGATCCTCGAACCCGAACGCCCCATCTGCGACCCACACCATCATCTCTGGGACCGTAGCGGCAGCCGTTATCTCCTCGACGAACTCCTCGCCGATACCGGCAGTGGCCACAACATCGTCAGCACGGTCTTCGTTGAATGCCTCTCCATGTACCGTGCCGGCGGACCCGAAGCGTTTCGCCCCGTTGGCGAGACCGAGTTCGTCGAGGGTATCGCTGCCATGAGCGCGAGCGGCGGCTACGGCCCCACGCGGGTCGCGGCCGGCATCGTTGGGTATGCGGATCTCACTCTTGGTGATGCAGTCCGTCCGGTTCTCGAAGCCCAGGTTGCGGCAAGTCCGAACCGTTTCCGTGGTATTCGTCATGCGGCGGGCTGGCACCCGAGCGAGGCGATTCGCAACTCCCACACCAACCCGCCCGAGCACCTGTTTCTGGACGAGAGCTTCCGGCGTGGTTTTGCCCACCTCGCACCGCTCGGTCTCTCCTTCGACGCGTGGCTCTACCATGAGCAGATTCCCGAGCTCACGAGCCTCGCCCGCGCCTTCCCCGAGACCACGATCATCCTCGACCACTTTGGTGGTCCGCTGGGGATCGGCCCCTATGCCGGCCACCTGGACGATGTCTTCAAAACCTGGCGGCCGCTTCTCGATGACCTGGCTACCTGTCCAAATGTGGTGGCCAAGCTTGGTGGTATCAATATGCCGGTCAATGGCTTCGGTTGGGAGAAGAGGGACCGGCCTCCCGGATCCCAGGAACTCGCCGATGCCACGGGCCGCTACTATCTCCACACGATCGAGCGCTTTGGCCCCGACCGCTGCATGTTCGAAAGCAACTTCCCTGTCGATAAGGCGAGTTGCTCGTATGCGGTCCTCTGGAACGCCTTCAAGCGCCTTGCGGCGGGCTTTTCGGAGACCGAAAAGGCGGCGATGTTCCACGACACCGCCACGCGTGTCTACCGGCTCGATGTCTGAATCCCTCGTGGCACAGGTTTTCCTCGCCCTGAAAACGGTCTACCCCAGGTACATCGATCCCCGGCGTCCCCCCTTGGGGTCGGTGATTACGTTGATGACCGAAACCTTCCCCGAATCGAGCGCTCTTCGGATAGTTGGCCCAATCCCGGCTGGATCGGTAACCCGCTCGGCAAACCCACCGACCATCTCTGCCATTCGCTCGTAGTCGACCGGCATCAGCGCGGCAATTGGAGGAGCATCGGCAGCGAACATCCGGTCCTGGATCGAGTGTCCTGCAATCCCACCATTGTTGGAGACGACGAAGACGACCGGTACGCCGACTCGGGCCGCTGTCTCGACCTCCATTGCCGCTGCCCCGAAAGCGTAGTCACCGACAATAGCCACCGCTGGACGTTGCGGAATCGCGAGTGCGGCGCCGAGCGCATAAGGCACGCCCGTGCCCATACACCCGGTCGTGCCCGAGTTCAGTAATGCCCGCGCCTGGTAGCTCGGCAGCACAGCGCGTGCGACACCCATTGTCAACTCCGCGTCGACGCTGACGCTCACGGCACGCGGCAGCACATCGCGGATTTCGCGTAGCAGGCGATAGTGGTTGATGGGCACCTCGTCCGAGGCCATCTGCTCGGCGATCCCCGTCTCGTTCTTCACGGCATCGTTCCTCAGCCCTTCGGCCCAGCCCGAACCGGTGCAGGCGAGATTCCTCCCCGTGAGCGTGGCGTTGAGCGCATCCACTGCGCTCGCGCAATCCGCCACCAGCCCGAACTCGAGATCCGCCGCGTTCGTCATCTCCTCCGCGACAATATCGATTTGCGCGATCCGTACATCGGGGGCGAACCGTGGTTCCCGCCCGAACTGAAAAATCCAGTTGAAGCGCCCGCCAATCATCAACACCGCGTCCGCTCCCGAGAGTGCAGCCGACCGGGCGGCGTTCATGCACATGGGGTTGTCATCGGGGATAACTCCCCTCCCCATCGGCGATGCTACATATGGGATTCCACGGGCCACGAGTTGCTCGAGCGCCGGCCCTGCGTCGGCCCATGCCGCTCCCTTGCCGACGAGTATGAGCGGCCGCTTTGCCGTTGCCAGCATTCCGGCAATCCGCTCGGTTGTCGCCATATCTGGCTGTGGCACCGAGACTTCGGGCATCATGCGTCTGAACCGAATACCCTCCTCATCCACCCGCCGTCGGACGAACTGGCCTGGAAAATCCAGGTACACACCACCGGGCCGGCCACTGACCGCCTTCCCGAGCGCCAGGTAAATGAGCTCCGGGATGCGTTCCGTGCTGTCGACCTGGCCCAGCCACTTGCTGCCCGGCCGCGCAAACGCCAGCTGATCCGCCTCCTGGAAGCCGCCAAGCCCGCGCGTTCGCCCCTCGGCCGACCCGCCCAGTACGACGAGCGGCATCCCCGACTCCGTCGCGACATGCAGCCCCGTGACCGTATTGATCATCCCCGGTCCCGAGCCTGCAATGACGACGCCGGGCTTCTTCTTCAGGTAACCCCAGGCTGATGCCGCGAAGCATGCCGACTCCTCGTGTCGGCAGTTCACCACGCGGATGCCTTCCTCCTGCATCCCCGCCATCACCTCGATCATGGGGCCGGCCACCACGCCAAACGCCGTATCGATTCCTGCCAGCTTCAGCTGTCTCGCTGCGAGTTGGCCCCCGTTCCGTTCGGTCATCTCGCCCTCCTTGTGTCGCGCATCGTAAATGGAATCAATCAAGAGCACTCGCCCGGCCGCAGCTTGCCCATCTCTGATTCGCCGGGTTTCGAAACGACCCGTCTCGCAGGACTATTGCGACGACGACGGTGTTTTCGGCGGTCTTGGCCGGCGACTCAGGCTGCTCGGGGCCACATAGAACCGACCCTGGTCATCCGTTGAGTGAGTATGGTTCAGCTAAATACTTGAAGCTGGTATGGCTAATACATGAACTCAAGTAACTAACTATACGAGATAAGTAATAACTATCTTACTGGCGATAGCTATGCGACTCTGGGATGGTACTCATGATTGACAGGCTAAGCCTTGCACATGTACAAGAGCGGGCATAAGCGAGTCGTGCACATTTCACCGATACCTGGCTCGCGAACCCTGGGGGTCAGATGGAGAAGCAAAACTACTGGCAGCGGCGCTACACACGGCGCGCAGCTCTCGGCGCGGCTGGTGCAACCACCGTCGGGATGGCAGCCTTCAGCCTCGTCGGTTGTGGTGGCAGCGGCAAGGATGATGATGCGACGAGTGTTGCTGATGCACCTACGGCATCCGCTTCAAAACAGGCGGAGGTCAAGAGCTTCCTCTATCAGCGTGAGGATACCAGTGCACGGGCGGAGAAGGGTGGAACCCTTACTACCTACTACACTGGTGATGTCACGCTCGATCCACTGTCGGCAACGTCATATAGCTCAAACTATCAGACTGCATATATCTACCCGACGCTGCTCCGCTTCAAGGATGGTTTAAAGGTACCATCCACCGGAGGAATCGAAGCGAATCTCGCCGCAACCTGGGAGCAGCCCGACCCGCAGACCATCACTTTTAAGCTCCAGCCCAAAGCCGCCTGGGATACAAAATTGAACGGGCGGGCAATTGATGCCGAGGACGTCGTCTTCTCGTGGAACAAGTATGCCGCCAAGGGGCAGACGCGTATTGACCTCGCAAATGCAGCATCGCCGAACGCTCCATTTGTCTCTGCAACCGCAATTGACAAGAGCACGGTTCAGTTCAAGCTGGCCTTCCCCATGGCAGGAGCTATCGGTCAACTCGCGTATGACCGCAACCTGCTCGTCATGCCGCGAGAATCCGAGGGCCCTGGTGTTCCTGGCGGCTTCAACCCTCTCACCGAGACACGCTCGGGAGGTCCCTGGATCCTCGAAAGCTATCAGAAGAGCGTCGGTTACATCTTCAAGCGGAACCCGAACTACTGGAATGCCGACAAGGTCATGCTCGATGGTATCGACATGCCCATCATCGCCGAGACTGCCGTCGCCGAAGCCCAGTTCCGGGCGAAGAAGATCTGGGCATTTACGCCCCCGGCGAAACAGGTAATCGATTTCCACAAGGATATCGCCGAAGCATGGGTCGACCAGAACGCACTCTCCAAGGCTTGCTGGATGCTCTATTTCGGCATGCGCCCGGACTCGCCGTTCCGTGATGCACGTGTACGCCAGGCGGTCTCAATGCTCATCGACCGGGACGCCTACCTCGATACATGGAACAACGTGACTGCGCTGCGCGCGGCCGGTTATCCGGTCGATGTGAAATACAACTCCCATCTCTCCGCAGGCTGGGGGCCGTCGGGCTACTGGGTCGATCCCAAGAGCCCCGACATGGGCGAAGGTGCAAAATCGTTCTCGCTGAATGTCGCCGAGGCGAAGAAGCTCCTTTCCGCCGCCGGTATCAGTGGCCCCATCGAGACGGAGATCGCATGGATCCCCGAGGCCTACTACGGTACCGACTTCCCCAAGTGGGCGGAGACCTTCAAGGGCTTCCTCGAGGCCGATGGCCTCTTCAAGCTCAAGCAGGTTAATCCGCCCTACGCAACGGAATATCTGCCCAAGTACTACTGGAACAAGGCCGACTTCAACGGCATCGCGGTCGGCGCAACCACCGACTACCCGGCGGATCCTGACGGACACATCTTCTCCTATTACCACAGTAAGGGTTCACGCCAGAAGGTGGCCTTCAAGGGGACTGAGACCATCGACGCCAAGTCGGATTCCATGATCGAAGCCCAGCGGCGCGAACTCGATCCGGAGAAGCGCGTTCAACTGGTTCGGGACTGGCAGAAATACGCTGCGACGACGATGCCGACTGTTCCCTTCCCCGGGCTGGCAAGTACCTTCACCTTCGCATGGCCCTGGTTTGGCAACTACGGCGTGCATCGCGCATGGGATGGTGAGTCGGCACGATTCTCGGCGGCTGAGCACGTCTGGTTCGATAAGAGCAAGTACACCGGGTAGCCGGCGGCAGGACCCGTAACGCGCTCTCGATGCTGGGAGAGGCCGCCACCGTGCGAGCCTCTCCCGCCAATCACCCGGAACGAGCTGAGATGCACCAACGCCTGTCGCGAGGCCTGGTGCGGGGAATGCATGCCTGGGAGGTAAACGGTTTGGGACGATACATCCTGCAGCGGCTGATGCTCGCCGCCCTCTCTCTCTGGCTCGTCACGCTCATTGTCTTCACCCTTCTGAGGGTCGTTGTCCCGCTCGTTTATGCTGACGCTGTCGATATTGCTGCCGCTGACATTGCCGGGAACGACCCGGTGCGCGCTGCCGAGTTGCGCGAGGAGTACGGGCTGAGCAGCAACCCGCTCGACCTGGCGCAAACCTACGCCGGTTGGATCGGCGGAATCCTTCGCGGCGACTTCGGCACCTCGCTGTTCAACGGCGCTACCGTGGTGGCAGAAATCAAGGACCGGTTACCCGTTTCCATCGAACTCGGGGTCATCGGTCTCCTGAGCGGGCTCCTCGTCGCTATTCCGCTCGGCGTTGCTGCTGCGATCTTCCAGGATCGCTGGCCCGACTACCTGCTCCGAACGATCTTCATCCTGCTCCAGTCGGTTCCCGGCTTCTGGATCGCCATCATGATCATCACGCTCGGATCCATCTGGTATAACTGGGCGCCGCCGCTCGGGACCGAGTTTGCCCAGTCGTGGGAAGACCCGGGAGCGCATCTCCGGATCATGCTTCTCCCCGCCCTCCTCATTGGCCTTACGCCAAGTGCGGGACTCATGCGTATCGTCCGAACCCAGATGCTCGAGGTGATGCGCCAGGATTACGTGCGCACGGCTCGTGCGAAAGGCCTTACCGAACGCACTGTCGTCATCCGCCACGCTATGCGGAATGCGCTCGTCCCCGTCGTGACCGTCGTCGGTCTCTCCCTCCCCGGCCTCATCGCCGGTACCGCCATCTTTGAATCGATCTTCTCGCTCCCCGGAATGGGCCAGTACCTGGTCGGCTCTGTCCAGCGGATGGATTACCCGGTCATCCAGTCGACCAACCTCGTCTTCGCGTTCCTCATCGTCCTCGCCAATCTCGGTGTTGATCTCTCCTATCCCTTCCTCGACCGGAGGATCAAGTACTAGCCATGGCCGCGAGTAATCCCTCCGTTACCACCGAGTTTGTTTACCGCAGCCCGTCAGATCGTGGTTTGTGGTACCGCATCTCGTTCAACGCGCTCAATTTTGCACGGCAGAAGCCCCTCGGAGTCGTTGGCCTCGTACTCGTGCTTGCGCTGGTCTTCATGGCGATATTCGCCCCCGTCATGGCTCCCTATGCTCCCGCCAAGCAGAGCCTGCGCCACTCGCTCGAAGGCTCTTCGGCTGACCACTGGATGGGCACCGATGCGCTCGGCCGCGATGTGTACTCCCGCCTGATCTACGGGGCGCGGATCTCCATCACCGTTGGTTTTGGTGCTGTCATCATCAGCTCCGTCGGTTCCGCCATGCTTGGTATCGTGAGCGGTTACTACGGCGGACTGTTCGACAAGGTTGTACAACGCATCGTCGATTCCTGGCAGGCGATGCCGTATCTCATCATTCTCATCACCTTCATGGGAATCGTCGGCCGCATACGAGGCGTCAATATCATCCTTGCGATGGTGCTGGCGATGGGCATCCTCAGTATCGCCGGCAGTTCGCGTGTCATCCGATCGCAGGTCCTCACCCTCAAGGGTGCGGCCTTCGTCGAGGCCGCTCACTCCATGGGCGCCAGTCATGTCCGGATCATGCTCACCTGTATCCTGCCCAACGTCTTTCCCCTTATCCTGGTGAATGCGACTGTCGGCCTGGGTGGCGTGATCCTCGCAGAAGCCAGCCTCAGCTTCCTTGGATTTGGGCCAGCCGGCGAGCCTTCCTGGGGACAGATGCTGTCGGTTGAGGGCCGCCAATACATGCGGGTTCGTCCCGAACTTGCCGTCTACCCGGGGCTCTTCATCAGTGCCGCGGTTTTCGGCTTCAACATCTTTGGCGACGCCTTGCGAGACGTCCTCGACCCTCGCCTGCGAAAGCGCTAACTCCCCCAACTGACCGTGTGCATAGAGTGCTGGGCGAGCAGCCTACAGTGGCGCGCCCTTGAGCCCCATCAGCCCACGCACGAGCTGAACCTCGCCCAGGTGCTCCGAGGTATGGCCCACCGCAAAGAACATCACGGCCTCCACGCGCGACATGGTTTCGTATCCGGGATACGTTGCGGCGAAGAATGGCAGGCTCACGGGCGTCTCGAGTTCCTCATTGGTGGCCTGCTCCAGCCACTCCCTGAGGCTCTCCCCGACGGCGCGCGCGTAGGCGATGAGGTCCTCGGCAGCGAAGTCCAACTGCCCGATCTGCTCTCGCGAAAGGCCGTTGCCAAACGGAGTCGCCCCCGAGACTGTCGTCGGCAAGCGCTCTGCCCAGCCTTCGGTGGTGAAGACGCTCGAACGACCCAACACCAGCCCGTGACAGAGTTCGTCGGCGGCGCGATAGGCATGCCAGGTGGCGAATGTGATCGAGGTATCTTGCTCTGGTGGCTGCCACCGGAGTTGCTCCGGCGTGAGATCGGTCAGGAGTAACTCCGGATACCAGTGCCAGAATGCCAGGTTCCGGGACAGAGCGGCGCGTGTCGGGTCCATCGACAATCTCCTTGGATGATGCGGTCGGCACGTGAGTGTGCCTGCGCCCCTTTTCGCACCAGGTCGAGAGGGTCGCATTCAGCAGCACACGCCCCGCGTATGGCGGTGTGATTCTATCCTCATCCAGCGTCAGGCCGATTGTGTGCGCTGTCTCCCCGGGCGCATCGTGAACGATTTGCCGGATGAACCCGGCCGGGGGACGCAAAGTCAGCCGCTCCTACCCCATGGTCAGCACGGTCATTTGGCGACCACCAGCCTCGCGAGCGATGGTGCTCCCTCCCACGTTTCGCCGTTGTCGAGGCGGACCCGGAGATGGGTACCCGTCTCCTCCACGACGCCTTCGAGTTCGGGGCCCTTCGGCGGAAAGGTCGCCTGCGCAGGTACCCGCACACGGACCCCGTTGGGAAAATTAGCCGAGGCCACCGTCTCCGCGTCCTCTACACGCTGCCCAATCGTTCGTGCCAGCACCTGCAGCAAAGCGAAGTCACTCACCCCGCGCAGCGTCTTCAGCGCCTGCTCCCTGGCAGCCACTTCGCGGGCGGCCCGCAGGTCAGCGGGTGGCGGTATCGCATCCTCGCCCCCGCTGGCCAACAACTGGCCCACCATTCGTTTTGCCCGCGGTGCAATCTCCGCAACGAGTTGGTGCAGGAGCACGAGATCATCTGTCTGTTCGAAGAAGGCGAGCGCCCTCGCCACTTCTTCACGCTGAGTCATGCTGCACCTCTCATACTATTGTGCCTGGCGGAAGCACTGCTGGCCGAAGCATCGCCATCTCATCCGTGCCCATTACACGCAGCGACGCCGATGAGGCTTGATCCCGGGGCGACAGGAGCGCCCGACCTGATGTCTCGACGGGCTCTGCCAGCATATGTGCGGCACTGATGCAGCGAATCCTGCCAACTCCCATTCCCACCAACGGCTGCATCCCCCGATTCTAGCGAACCATCCCGTTTCGAAGGCCACGCGAGACACGCCAACCCCGCGCGCCCCGTAGAATGCGTGTCCATGAACGATGGATTCCCTCTCGAAGATGACACCCTCGCCCGTGCAGTCGGCGAGTTGCTCCTTGCTCGTGGCGAAAAAGTGGCCGTCTCGGAGACGACGGCCGGCGGCCTGGTTTCTACCCGAATTCTCAGCGTCCCCGGTGCTTCTGGCTGGTTCGAAAGCGGACTCGTCCCGTACTCGAGCCCTACGAAATGGGAAGTCCTCGGGATGGATCGTGAAATTGCCCGCGAGCATGGTGCGGTGAGCCCGCAATGGGTTAGCGCCACAGCCGAGGCCATGCGACGGGCGACCGGCGCCGCATGGGCGGTCGCCGAGAGTGGTATCGCAGGACCCCAGGGCAGCCGCCGTTCTCCAAAACCCGTCGGCAGTGTCGCTATCGCTGTGTCGGGCCCCAACGGCACGGTGGCCCAGGAGATCCAACTCCCTGGCTCTCGCGCCGAGGTCATGAAGCAGATCAGCGAAGAGGTGCTCACCCTTCTCCGTACCCGGCTCGAATCCGCGGGATAGCCGCGAGGTTCAAGAGCCTCGGTGTACCTCGGCTTCCTCTCGAGCCTCGGTGGTCAGAACTGGCGCAGGAAGCGCAGGTCATTCTGGTAGAAGTTCCGGATGTCCTCGATGCCCCAGCGCAGCAGTGCCACGCGTTCCACGCCGATCCCGAACGCGAAGCCCGTCACCTTCGACGAATCGTACCCCGCGTTTTCGATGATCTCCGGGTGCACCATTCCCGCGCCCAGGATCTCGATCCAGCCCGTCCCGTGGCACGTCCGGCACTCAGCGCCCGATCCCCGGCAGATGAAGCAGTCGATCGCCATCTCCACGCCCGGTTCGACGAACGGGAAGTAGCTGTGATGGAAGATCACCTTCCGGTCCTGCCCGAACATCTTCCGGGCGAACTCGTAGAGGACCCCTTTCAGGTCGCTCATCCGCACGCCTTCGTCCACTGCCAGGCCCTCGATCTGCGTCAGCATCCACTCGTGCGTCGCATCCGTGGCCTCCTGGCGATAACACTTCCCGGGCACCACGACGCGCACGGGTGGCTCCGGCGTCCGTTCCATCACCCGCACCTGGTTCGGCGTCGTGTGCGTCCGCAGCAGCATCTTGCGCTCACCATCGACGAGGGTGTTCACCCAGATCGTGTCCCACATGTCGCGTGCCGGGTGGTCCTCCGGGATGCGCGCCGCATCAAAGTTGTACTTCGACCACTCGACCTCCGGACCCTCGGCCACACGGAAGCCCATCTCCTGGAACGCCTTCAGGCAGTCCCGCATCGTTTGTGTCACCGGGTGGAGCCGCCCGAGCGTCTGCGGCCGCCCCGGAAGCGTCACGTCAATCGCCTGTTCAGTCGAGAGTGCCCGCAGCGCCGCCCGCTTCAGCTCCTCGAGCTTCGCTTCCAGCGCCGACTCCAACACCTGCTTCAAGCTGTTTGCCGCCTGCCCGAATGCCGCCCGCTGGTCCTGCGGCTGCTCACGCACGGAGCGAAGGAGCGCGGTTACGCGCCCGTCCTGCCGCCCCAGCCATTCTACGCGCCAGGCGTCGATCGCCCCCTCGTCGCCGGCAGCCGCAAGCCCTGCCAGCGCCTCGCCGCGAAGCGCCTCCATCGAAGTCTCAGTCGTCGTCATCGTCGCTCAAGTATATCTGCAGCCCTGCTCTTTGCGCCTTCCGCGGCGCACCGTAACCGCCAGCGGGGGATCGGTGCCTCCGGTTCCCGCATGCCTGTCGAACCCCCCGTGCCCCGTCACTGCTCAGACGGGCACTGGTCAGGCAACGAGAACTACATAAGCGGCGAGCGCAACTACCACGCCACCAACGATGAGATCCGTCCAGGTCGCGAGCGTCTCCTGAGCGTTCTTGCCTTTCTTCGGGAGGTGAAGGGTACCGGCGATGACCAAGAACACGCCGCCGGCGAGCCCCAGGGGTAGCGTCCAGTCCCGGACAAGCGCGAGTGATCCCGCCAGGCCCATCCCGATGTTGGCGGTTCCAAGCTCGCGTGTCAGTTGCACCTCTTGCACGCTGGGATGTGCCGCCCCAAGAATCTCGGCGGTTGGCCCCTTGCCGGATACCTGGGCGACGCCCGCCACGAGTAAGCGGGTACCCACACCCCAGAAGACCCACCACTTACCGAACACCAGAACCGGATCGCCGCCAACCGTCGAGATTTCGACGGTGCCGCTGATGATGGGCAGCACGATGGTCTGCCCGATCACAAGGATGAAGTAGCCCATTAGGGTGTCCTCTGGAGTTGTTCCCGCGCCGCCCTCACTGCGCACCCATCTCCACGGAGTGCGCAGCGGGGCAGGTTGTGTTAGCCCGCTGAAGCGGTACCGAGGCTCCTAGAACCGGCGATTCGGGAGTCAGGCGTTCGATTCGCACCTGGGGATCACCGGGGACGAGGAACTGCTCTGGCTGCGGATTCTGCGCACCTCTATTGACGTTCATCTCCGGTGCCGTAAGACACAGTATCATCCTGGTATCGCGCCTGGCCCCGGTCTTAGCCTGTGTGAACGCCCGTCGAGATGAATTATCTGGTGGGCGATGAGGGATTCGAACCCCCGACCCCCTCGGTGTAAACGAGGTGCTCTAGCCACTGAGCTAATCGCCCGCGGACCACAGTCTACCCGCCCTCAGCCCTTCGCGGCAGCGGAAAACGCCCGGCAGGCCAGCTCCACATCCAGCCCCGCGATCCGCTGCTCCTTCGCCCATGCCCGGAACGCCGCCTCCTCCCACGTTCCATGACGTTCGTACCCCGACAGGTCCCCGTAGAGCTGCGCCGCCTTGCGCAGATCCATCAGCTCCCGGTTGCGTGCCACTGCTTCTCTTGCTTGTTCGCTTCCGAACGCCGCCTCGATCTTCGGGCTTTTCCGTTCGAGTGCGCCGCTCACGAGGTGTGGTTTCTCGAAGTACGCATCGAGTGGCGCCCTGGCCAGCAACCGGGCAGCAGTCAGCGGGCCCACCCCTGCGATCCCGGGCAGGTTGTCGCTCGGGTCGCCCACCATCGCCCGGTAGTCCAGAAACCGCTCCTGCGGGAACGGCACTGGCGACCCACTGCTATCCCGTGGCGCCGTCATCTCGCTGAAGTTCGTGTTGTCGATTACAACGCGCTTCACGGGCACGTAGATCGAGAGCGAGGGGCCAACCAGTTGCAGGAAGTCCCGGTCCGTCGAAACGATCCGCACGTGCTCATGCGGTGTCTGCAGCACATAGGTGGCGATGAGGTCATCGGCCTCGGTATTCACGCCGCGCAGCAGTGTGACCGGCAGCGCCGCCGCCGCTTCCGTGAACTGCCGTATCGCTTCGAGCACGAACGGCTCATTGTCTCTGAAGTTCGGGTCGCCCTCGCGCCCCATCTGGTAGCCGGGGTATACGGCCCGCCGCCGAAGTGGCCGGCCCTCGTCAAAGGCAACCAGCAGCCTCGTTGCAAACGCCCCTGATGGTGGCTGGGCGTGTGCTCCATCGAGTGGCGGCTCTCCCACGCGAATTACGATTCCCGCGATCATCTGTGTCATCCCCAGCAATGAAGCCCGCGCCTTTTGCCCGGGAGTCTCCGCCTTCATTGGCCGTCGTAACGCATGAAACCCGGCCCACGCCAGGTTGTTCCCATCGAAGATGAGTTCCACACCCGGCAGTATCGTCGGCTGCAGCTCGCACGGCTACGGGGCCAGCACCTCTCCGCCCGTGTCTACAAAGACCCACCGATCCTTCGGCTGATAGCGCAGGACTGCACCATACACCGCCGCCATTCGCAGGCGTCGTGTGTACCGGTCGAGAAAGACGCCGTACGGGTTGGCTCGCAGAACCTCATCGATGACGGGAATGATCTCCGCGGCCGGTCGCCGTAGGCCGATCTTCGCCGTCGCCAGCGCGATTGCATCGCTGCTCGTCAGGCCGAACCGGTTATCCATTCGCGTAAACGTGTGTTCTGCTTCCAATAGTGACGGGCGGCCGCTGGTGATGCCCGCCGCCAGCCATGATGCGCCTTCTCGCCTGGCGTACGCTGGTTCCACAGGCATCAGCTTGAATGCCTGCCGCGCTTCTCCTGCGGCATATCCGAAGTCCCCGCGAGCGTACGCACCCCAGGCAGCTCCCGCGTGGCTATCGGCGATGGGTAGGAGCACCGCAATGGAGATAAGTCCGAGGGCTCCGCAAGTCGCTGCCAGCCCCCGGACCCAGGGTGGCATCCATTCACGCTTGGCCGCATCCGTCATCAGAATTCCGGCCTGATTCTCCGCTCTTCCGGCCAGCATCCCCAGCACGACAACGAACAACGCCTGGGGTGCCAGCGAGACCGGGTTCACCAGGGTTAGTGCCGTGTACCCGGTGATCGCCGCCCACGCATAGGGCTCGACGGGTGATCGACTCCTTCGGCCATGCCGAATCGATAATGCGAGGCTGGCGCCGACCAGCACCCCGAGCGAAGCCAGCCCGACGAGTCCCTCGTTTGCAGCCGTGTCGAGCACGACGTTATGGCTGCTCTGTGCCACGAGGTCATAATCCTTGAACGCACCCGAAAGGTCGCTCGGCCGATGCATCGGAAACGCGCGATAGAGGCCATCGGGCCCGAAACCAATGAGGGGCGATGCCTCGATTGTCGCGACCGTCCCTCGCCACAGCTGTATCCGCGTCGAACCGCTGGGGTCCGCTCGTGCTACGCCTGCCTCCACCCTTCCGACTGTCCCGCTTGCCGCTCCAGTCAGCGCGCTCAGCCCGAATCCAACTCCAAGCCCCGCCACCAGCGGCAGCGTTTGCATGAAGACTGCTCGTATCGGCCATCTGCACGCCCGGCCCGCTATCGGCAGAGCCACCACTACGATGACAAGGGCGACCAGTCCGCTCCGGCTTTCCCCCGCAAGAACCATGTACCCGGATGCGGCAGCGATGGTGCCGGCGACGGCCAGCCCCCACCGAGTCTCGTGTTTGACGGCAGCGCCCACAAGCGCAAGAGAGATGACTGCGTACGCCGCAAGTTCGTTCGCGTTCCCGATCGTGCCGAACGCCCGCGCGTGCGTGTCGATCCACCACGTGAATGGGTCGTTGCCAGTCGCCTGGACCACTGTATAGAGAGCTGTCCCCGCAATCCCAATGCCGCTGGCGACGGATAGTGCCCGAACCGGGAGCCACCTGGCCGCCTGGAGGCTCCCAGCAAACAGGACGACATATGCGACCTGCGTCAACAGGCCCTGCCGGTACTGGTAATACCCCAGGATACTGCCGAATGGGTCGATTCCAGCGGCCCAGCTCACCCCGAGGGTGGCTACCCACGCGAGCAGTGCGAATCGCACCACCTGCTGGCGTGGCAAGACAGGCCCCTCGATCGCCAGTCCCACCAGCACAAGTGCCGCCGCGGCCAGCAATGAAGCCTGCTTGGGTAGTGTGAAGTTGTCGTACAGCCCCGCGTCAAATACCACGGGTGTCACTGCGAGAGCCATGATTAGGCCTGCTGCAACCAGGCCTCGCCCTGGATGGCACCGCACGAAAACCAGCAGGTCAGCGGCGCCTCGTCTCACTACTGGCGAATCCTATCGCTCAATGGTATTCCATGCACTACGGAGCAGACTGGCAGGCGACTCGCACTCCAGTCGAACTTCCGCCGGCCCCGCCTGCAGTCCGGTGGTCGTCGTTACCGACGGTCAGTGAGGGTTGTGCCCGTTGCTGCGCACGCAGACGTGTCCGCTCGGATCCATCGGTGCTGTGCACAGTGGGCAGAGTGGCCGGCCAGCGGCAACCACCTGCCGGATCTGTTCGCGCAGCTCAAACCCCATCCGGTAGCTGAACTCAAAACGAAGGTTCAGTGCATCATCTTCGTCCGGATCTGCCGAGTCGGCTGCGATGAGGACGATTCGTCGTTCCGCCTGGTTGAGGCCCATCGAAAGCTGGGCGGCCACGGCCTCAAACTCCGCGGTCAGCGGGATCACAGGTGGGCTGGCCATATCATCCGGAGTGAGTGCCTGGTGGTGGTATCCCTCGTCCTTCAGCACGCTCTCCAGTGCGTCGCCGAGCGCGTTTAGCTGCTCCTTCTCGAGCCACAACACCGCCAACGACCTTTGCATGTTCACCGCGCGCAGGCGAAACCGCCGCTGCCCCGGCTGCCCGATCGCTTCCGCCTCGATGTGCTCCAGTGTCCCGAAATCCCGCACGTCTGCCATCTCCCTGATCCTACGGCAGTCGCGGGTCCTCGTCGCGTGCCGTCATCTTGTGTCGCCCGCTGGAGGTGCGTCGCATTCTTGACACTCCCGGCAATCTTCGCGACAGGAAATGTCGAGAAATCACCCTAGGCTGACGCGGTGAACTCGGAACTCGACACCCACCAGCGCGATCGGGGGGAACGGCAATGACAGAACAGATCCGGCGTGCAACGCGCCTCATGCGCATCGAGCAGCTTCTGCGCCGCCGTGGCCAGATGAGTGCCTCCGAACTGGCCCAGGAAACCGGATACAGCCAGCGCACTATCAATCGCGATATCGCCGCCCTCGAGAGTGAGCTCGGCGTGCCCCTTGTTTTCGAAGGCCGCAAGTACAGCATCATGGCGGGCAGTGATCACCCTCTCAGCCCCGTACGGTTCACTCTGCAGGAGGCTCGGTCGGTTTTCCTCGCAGCCCGGCTCTTCGCGCGCTCCGCCGATGAAGCCGATCCCGATGCTATCTCAGCCCTCGAGAAGGTTGCCGACACCCTGCCCGCGAACATGGCACAGCAAGCCCGCGCCTCGGTCAGTGAACTCCGGCACCGCCCATCCAACGACTGCCAGGTCGAGGTCATGCGTGCGCTCACCGAAGGTTGGGCCAACAGCCACGTGGTCACGATCACCTACCTCTCATCTCGTGCCGACGCTCCCTATGAGACAGAACTCGAACCGTACCTTCTCGAGCCGAGTACGGCCGGCGCCTACGTCATCGGTGCCAGCTCGTTCCACGGGACAGTCCGTGTCTTCAAGCTCGACCGCATCCTGTCGGCGGTCGTCACGGACACAACCTTTGCGATTGGAGATGTCGAGGAGATTACCCTCAGGCTCCGCCGCAGTTGGGGAGGCGTCGTGTTTGGCGACGATGAGTATCGTGCCGTCGTCGATTTCACTCCCCAGGTTGCTCGCCGCATCTCCGAGACCTACTGGCATCCTTCCCAGGAGCTCACTCCTCTTGAAGACGGTGGTGTCCGCCTCAGCGTCATTCTTCCCAGCTTCCTCGAGTTTGTTCCCTGGCTCCTCGGCTGGGGTGCTGAAGCGTGCGTTGTTGGTCCCGCCGAGCTACGCGCCCAGGTGGCGACTGCCCTTCGTGCTGCCGCGGCACGCTACCCCGACTGAACCGTCACGTTCCGGTAGACTTGGCGGACGATGAATGATGTTGCATCGCTCCGCCGGCGTCGCGAACACGCCGCCAGCACCTTCGGCCTTCAGCGCGGCGCTGTTGTCGCCCCGGCTGGCGCCCCAATTCCTATCGAAGGTACCGATCAGTATCACGAGTTCTGGGCACATCCTGAGTTCCGCTATCTCGCCGGGGAAGCGGTTACATCTGGTGTAATAACCTTCGATCCGGGCGAAGGCTGGTCCCTCTTTGTCCCTTTCGCCTCGTTTGAAGACCGGGTCTGGGTCGGTGACGGCCCGTCCATCGACTCGATAGCGGCAGCAACCGGCATTGACCGCGTGCGGCCGCTCGATGGCCTTCAATCCTGGCTCGAAGCCCGCCGTGCCGAGCCTCTTGCGCTCCTCGGCAACCGCGATATCCGTCACCGGTTCGCGGCTTACGGCCTGGAATCGTGGGCCTCGCTGGAGATCGAGCCCGACGACGACCTCTCGGACCGTCTCTCGGTCTTCCTTTCCGAGCAGCGCCGCGCGAAGGATGCCGATGAACTTGCCCGTATGCGCGCCGCTGCGGAAGCCTCGGTGGCAGGTCACCTTCTCGCCATGCGGACTGCCCGCCCTGGAATGACCGAACGCAGCCTCCAGATCGAACTCGAAGCGGAGTTCTTCCGTAAGGGTGGTGGGCGTACCGCCTACTCCTCGCTTGTCGGCAGTGGCGGTAACTCGGCGATCCTCCACTGGGCGCCATCAACGCGCAGCATGGACGCAGGCGAATTGCTGCTCATCGATGCCGCCGCCGATGTCCGTGGCTACGCGGCCGATATTACCCGGACGATGCCCGTTGGAGCGCGCTTCGAAGGCATACAGCGCGACCTTTACCAGCTCGTCCTCCAGGTTCAGCAGGCTGCGATCGATGAGGTACGCCCTGGAATCGAATATCGCGACCTTCACCTGGCCGCGTGCCGTCGCATCGCTGCCGGGCTCGCTGACCTCGGAATCCTCCGGGGCGATCCTGACAGCCTGGTCGCAAGCGATGCGCACGCCAACTTCTTTCCGCACGGCCTCGGCCACATGCTCGGACTTTCCACGCACGACGCGGGTGGTTGCCTCTCCGGGCGCACCCCGAGCGACCGATTTGGGCTCAAGTGGCTCCGCGCCGACCTCCCGCTCGATTCCGGGTACGTTGTCACCATCGAGCCCGGGATCTACTTCATACCTGCCATCCTCAACGATCCTGTGCGCCGTGAGCAGTTCCGCGACGCGGTGAACTGGGATCTCATTGATTCCCTTATGCCTCTCGGTGGGATCCGTATCGAAGACGACGTCCACGTCACGGCAGGCGGTGCTGAGGTTCTCAGCGCCGCCCTTCCGAAATCAATCGCCGAGGTCGAAGCAATTCGGGCGGAGGCCTTTGCCTCATGAGTGCTCCCCTCGACCAGCTCACGATTGCGGACGTTGCCCGGCTGCCCCGCCCCGGAACGGTTGTTCCCGGACGCGTTGCCTTCACTCCTGACAGCCGGGCCGTTACCTATCTATTCAGCAACGAAAGGACGCTCGTTCAGAGCCTCTGGCGTTACGAGATAAGCAGTGGCGACCGGGTGATTATCGCCGGCCCTCCCGAATCCGCTCAGGATGCAACCCAACTGTCGCGTGAGGAGGAGCTTCGGCGCGAGCGCGCCCGTATGCGCGAAGTGGGCATCACTGATTACCAGTTCGCCCGGAAGGCTGACCCGCCTGTCCTCCTCGTACCTGCCGCAGGCCGGCTCCTCGTCGCGATTGGTGATGAGCCCCTGCGCGAGCTCCCTGACATCGAAGGCGCCATGGATCCTCACCTCAGCCGCGATGGCCGTCACGTTGCATTCGTCCGGGACTCTGAACTCTGGGTTGCGCCTGTCGATGGCCGCCATCCACCCCGGCAGCTCACCAGCGGCGCCGAAGATGGGGTCACCAATGCTGTCGCCGATTTCATCCACCAGGAAGAGCTGGACCAGGGGCATGGGTTCTGGTGGAACTGGCCAGGGACGGCGATCGCCTTCATCCGGGCCGATTCCCGCCATATCCCCGAGTTCCCCATCGTTCACCAGGGAAAACCTGGGGTCGACATTGAACGCCACCGCTACCCATTTGCAGGTGAACCCAACGCTCGCCTTCAACTCGGCGTCGTTTCCCTCGAGACCGACGATACCGTCTGGATGGATATCAGTGCCGACGCCGACATCTATCTCCCCCGTGTTCAGTGGCGCCCTGACGGTATCCTCACCGCCCAGGTGCTCAGCCGCGACCAGAAGACCCTCACGCTGCTCGCCTTCGACCAGGCGGGAAACGCGACGACGCTGCTCGAAGAGCACCAGGAGCCCTGGCTCAACCTCAGTCACGACCTCCGATTCCTTGAATCTGGCGAGTTCATCTGGTCCTCCGAACGCACGGGATTTCGCCACCTCGAGCTGCATGGTGCTGACGGCTCACTTGTCCGCCAGCTCACTTCCGGTGACTGGCAGGTAACGCACGTCGTCGAAATCGACGAGCCACGGCGGCTTGCCTGGTTCTCCGCAACCGGGGAGTCGCCGCTCGAGCGGCACCTCTACCGGGTCTCCCTCGATGGTGGTGACCCCGAACGGGTGACCTCGGAGCCCGGCTGGCACGCATGTGCCGTCTCTCCCGATGGCCGCCACTTCATCGACACCTGGAGCACGTCGGAGGATTCGCCGCGGCTGCTTCTGCGCGATGCGACAAACGGGTTACTCGAATCCACGATCTTCGCGAGCGAGCTGAGTGCCGCCAGCCTCGGGCTTCGCCCCCCGGAAATCCTCACTCTCCCTGCGGCAGACGGAGTGACGACCCTCTTCGCCGCCCTCTACGCACCGTCGCACCCTCCGAGTGGTGCGAAACTCCCCCTGGTTATCTCAGTCTACGGCGGCCCTCACGCTCAGCGTGTTGTCAACGAGTGGTCGATGACCGTGGACCTTCGTGCCCAGTACCTGGCACAGCGAGGGTTCCTGGTTCTGAAAGTCGATAACCGTGGCAGCGCGAACCGGGGCCTCGCGTTCGAAGCCTTCCTCAATCGCTGTATGGGCACGGTGGAAGTCGAAGACCAGGCGGAGGCGATCCACTGGCTGGCTGCCAATCGCCCCGATGTCGATCTCGAGAAGGTCGGTATCTATGGGTGGAGCTACGGCGGGTACATGACACTCATGTGCATGCTCCGCGAACCTGGCCTGTTCAAGGTTGGCGTTGCCGGCGCCCCCGTTACCGACTGGGATGGCTACGACACGGGCTATACCGAACGCTACATGGGCACTCCCGTGTCGAATTCCGCCGGCTACCACGATGGCAGTGTTCTCACCCATGCCGCGAATCTGACCGGCAAGCTCCTCATCGTCCACGGGATGATCGATGAGAACGTCCACTTCCGGCATACTGGCCGTCTGCTGGTCGCGCTCGCGAAAGCACAGAAGGAGTACGAACTCCTGGCCTATCCGGAAGAGCGCCACATGCCTCGCGATCAGGCGGGGCTCGAGTACCAGGAGCGCCGCGTGCTTGGTTTCCTCGAACAGCACCTGCGCTGAGGCTGCCTCACCGCGCCTGTGCGCGTATGCTTTCGGCCCAAGCTTCTGCTCAGGATAGGTCGCCATGGAATACGCCCACCCCGAGATCCTCGCCGAAACAACCTGGCTTGCCAGCCATCTCGATGATCCGACAGTCCGCGTCATCGATTGCGCCATGCTCGAGGCTTATCGCCGGGCCCATATCCCCGGGGCCATCCATCTCCCCGTCCATTACTACATAAAAGAAGACGATCCCGAGGGCTCTGATCACGGCATCCTCGTCATGCCCCAGGGCCAGTTCGAGGAACTCATGGGCAAACTCGGCATCTCCAACGACGCCACGGTCGTTGCCTACGACGACAACAACGGTTTCATCGCCGCCCGCCTCTGGTGGGTGTTGAATTACTACGGACATTCGAATGTCAAAGTCCTGAACGGCGGTTGGCACAAGTGGTTTACTGAAGGCCGTCCGGCCACGTTTCACGCCACCCGGCCGTCACCCGCCACGTTCAAGGCGCGTCCCCGCCCCGAGCTCTACTGCTCGCTGGAGATGCTCAAGGTGAAGCACACCGACTCCAACGAACAGGTCATGGATGTCCGCACCCCGGCTGAATGGGACGGCACGAACGACCGTGGCAATAAGCGTGCCGGGCATGTTCCAAACGCCCGCCACCTCGAGTGGTCCCGTTTCGTTTCCCGTGATGACACCCGTCATGTCCTGCCCGCCGACGAAATCCAGCGCCTCCTCGATGACGCTGGGATTCGGCGCGACAGGCCGGTCATCACCTACTGCCAGGGTGGCATTCGTGCCGCCATGGGCGCCTTCATCCTCACGCTCATGGGCTATCCGGATATCCGTGTCTACGATGGCTCGATGCGCGAATGGGCCAATCGTGACGATACGCCCCTCGTCGTCTAATTCAGAATCTACTCGAAGGACCACCCTGGATGACCGAACCACTCGTGCTCGTGGAGCATGATGGCGAGATGACCGTCGTCACGCTCAATCGCCCGGAGGCCATGAACGCCCTCTCAACCCCCCTCCGCAATGCGATTGCACGCGTCTTCACCGAGCTCAGCACTCGTGCAGAGACTCGTGTCATCATCCTTACCGGCGCCGGGCGTGCCTTCTGTGCCGGGCTCGACCTCAAGGAGCTCGGTGGTGAAGTTCGGCCAGGGGAGACGCTCGAAGGCGATCCCGCCAGTGCGATGCTCGCCTGCCGTCAGCCCATCATCGGAGCGATCAACGGCGTGGCCATTACAGGCGGCTTTGAACTCGCTCTCGCCTGCGATGTCCTGGTTGGGTCGACGAATGCACGGTTCTCCGACACCCATGCTCGTGTTGGCGTCATCCCTGGCTGGGGCTTGAGCCAGCGGCTCCCGCGTCTCATCGGCATCAGCCGGGCCAAGGAGCTTTCGCTCACGGGGAACTATCTTGATGCCGCCGCCGCTGAGCGCTGGGGCCTCCTCAACCATGTCGTCGAGCCTCATGAGCTCATGCCATTCGCTCGGAGGCTTGCCTCCGACATGCTTTCTGTCCTCCCCGATATGCTTTGGAAGTACAAGAGGCTCATCGATGACGGCTTCGCAACGACATTTGGCGAGGGGATGGAAATCGAGGCGGAGCGCTCGCACGCCCACATGTCGCATGTCACCGCCGATGCCGTGAAGGGGCGGCGGGGCGATATACAGGACCGCGGCCGCGACCAGGTTCGCGGGTAGGAATAGCAGCAAAAGGAAGCGGGGCCGCTCAAAGGGCGGCCCCGCTGGGATACGAAACCAGGGAGTGGCGAACTGCGTCAGGCGACCGGTGCCGCAGGCTCCTTTTCGCCACGCTCTACCTTCAGCAGCGCCTCGAGCGTGAACCCCAGGTCGGCTCGTTCACAGAGCGAACTGCAGTATGTCATTTTGAGAGCCGTGCTCGGCGACTTCCGCCAGTCATAGCGGAGGCCGCATCGTGCGCAAACCCGGATGTTGCTCAGTTCCATCCCGACAGCGCCGGGACCGATCGGCGTTTCTATGGCCGTCCTCCAAAAACTGCTCGGTGGGGACCGGGCAAGACTGCAGCGGGCTTCCCATCTGCTCTTCTAGCGTAGAAGGCCCAATGCCCCACGTCGAGTGGGTTGCCTCACGCTACGCGGCAGCCGTCAGCAGGGCCTTTACCGTAGCCTGTGATGATGGTGCTTCACCCCGTTCCGTTCGGATCAGCGCTTCGATCGTGAAACCAAGGTCTGCCGCCTCGCAGAGTGACCCGCAATACGTCATCTTCAGCGAACTGCTCGCAGAACGCCGCCAGTCATAGCGGATACCGCAACGTGCACAATTGCGGATGTTTGTTGGGTCATACGGGTGGCTGGTGTCCATCGTCTATGCTCCCCGGCCAATCATCACCTGGCATCACCTGTCGCCGCCATGATGCTGGTCATGCAGCCTGCCGGCTCCTGTTCCGTCGCTGTTTCGCGCGTTGTGGCTCATGCGGCCAGCAGTTGCTTCCACACGTTCGGAACGACGTGGAAGTCGGAGAGTAACGTCTCGATGGTGAATCCGAGATCGGCCTTCTCGCACAGCGATCCGCAGTACGTCATTTTCAGGGATGAGCTGGGGGATCGGCGCCAGTCGTACGCGTTCCCACAGTGCCCACAGACCCGGATATGCTCGGCATGCATCGCGTTTCCCTTTCCTGTCGCGCTCCCGGTGGGGCGCTGTCAAGGCGTCATGCACGGATCATCGGCGTGGATCGTTGGTTGCCGCATTAGGGTGGAACCCGCATACATGGGCCACCGCTGGTTCGGCTACCGCTGCTGATGCCGGGCCACCTGGAAAGGGAACGCCCCGGCTTGCGAGCCGGGGCGTTCCCGAGGGCCTCGCGCGGCCGCTACCTCATCTTCGCCAGTACTGCCCGCATCTTGCTCCAGCGCTCCGCCCGGGCCCTGGCCACCTCGTCGAGCTGTGAAACGTCAACCTCGGCAATCATCGCCCCGTAGGCCGGGTACTCCGGGATCTCGCCGTCCGTCAGTTCCTTCATCCACTGCTTTCGTTGGAATGCCTTGTCTATGTACGGCGCGAGCTCGTCGGCCTTTTGCCTCTGACGCGACTCCTCTGCCGCCTTGAACTCCGGCATCACATCCGAAGCGAACAGCTCCAACGACTCGCAGATGTGCTCGTGCTTGTTCTTCCCTCCCTGTTGGATGAATACCGTCTGGTCCACTCCCGCGTTCGCGAACTTGCCCAGGTGCTCGCGAAGCTGTGCCGGCGTCCCGATGCCACCCGTTCCACCGCCCAGGAAGTCGAGCTGCTCTGGCCCCATCGCGGCCTTCACGACCTCATACTGCTTCCAGATATCGGTACGCCCTGGCTTGTGCGTCCCGAACACGTAGTGATGCCCCAGCCCGAACTGGAAGAACTTGAACCCATCGAACCCACGGTCGAACGCTTCCTGCGCATCGGGATGGCACGAGAAACTCGTCACCATCGCCACGTTCGGGTTCACGGTGTGGCCGATCGGGATGCATTCGTTCTTGAACGTCTCGTAGTAGTCGTCCACCCACTTCTTCGCCTCGGAGGGGTCGACGAATGCGAACGTCAGCGCACCGATCCCGAGTTGCGCCGCCAGGTGAATGGTGTCCCGGTTCGAGCAGGCCACCCAGATCGGCGGATGTGGCCGCTGGGCCGGCTTCGGCACCACGTTTCGCACGGGCATCGAAAAATACTTGCCCTGGTACCCGGGGTAGGGGTCCATCGCCATCATATTGGCGACTTGTTCGACCGTCTCTCGCCACATCGCCCGCCGGTCGGGAGGATTGATGTTGAAACCCTCGAGTTCCGCTCGTGATGCCGATTCACCCGTCCCCCACTCCACGCGTCCGTTCGACACCAGGTCCAGTGTCGCTACCTCCTCAGCAACACGGGCGGGCGAATTGTACGCCGGAGGCATCAGCTTGATCCCGTGCCCCAGCCGGATGTTCTTCGTCCGCTGGCTTGCTGCCGCCAGGAAGACTTCTGGCGCCGACGAATGCGAGTACTCCTCCAGGAAGTGGTGTTCCACCTCCCAGGCGAAATCGATCCCAAGCCGGTCCGCGAGCTCCACCTGGTCGAGCGCTTCCTGGTAGAGCTTCAGTTCTGCCCCGTCTGTCCATGGCCGCGGCAACTGATGCTCATAGAAAATGCCGAACTTCATTCGGGTCCCCTCCTCTGCGGCGGAAGTCTAGCAGAACCGTTACCATATCGCGACGCTAACATGCTCATTTGGATTCGCCCTCCGCCGAGCCCAATTCGCATCGTTGTTACCGGGCCAATCGTTTACGAAATCCCAACCGATATTGCAACGAACAGCAGTCGCTGACAGAATCCTGCAATGCCGAGCTCCCAATGCGCCTGTCTCCCCTCGCTGGTACGTTGCTCGGCCAGGCCCCACGGAGGCTAAGCAGATAATGTCCAGCAAGGTTTCGCAATCCACCCGCGTCGAAGCCGCTGTCGATGCTCTTTTCTCAGCCAGTGCCCTCCTCGACCCTATCCGCCTGCGAGTCTGGGACAGCGAGAAGCTCACGGTCACCCAGTTGCGCTTGCTCAATCACCTCTTCGAGCAGGAAGGGCTCAGCAATGCGGAACTCGCGGATCGCCTCTATGTCACGCGTCCCTCGGTCTCGGCACTTCTCGAACGCCTCGAGCGCGGAGGGTTCATCCGCCGTGAAGTCTCTCCGAACGACCGCCGCGGCATTTGCATCTGGCTCGAGCCCCGCGGCCGCGAAGCCGTAGCCAGCCTGCGCACCGAAACTCGCGCCTACGCCGCCGGTCTCATGGAAGATATGTCTGAGGATGACCTTCATAACTTCGTTGCGATCGTGAACCGGTTTGTTGCTTCGGGGCGTGCCCGCCGGACCCGCGATCTCCAGGCGGAGTCGGAATCCTGAGTCGTCGAGCACGCATCTCGTAGCATTTCGGTGTCCCTGCTGGGCGTGTAACCGCGTGGATCGCCACCCGGTGCGGATGTCGCCACTTATCCACCTACTCGACGCTCTTTTGCCCCTGCCATCTGCGCCGATGTTTTCTTTATGGGAAGGACGCTGACCCTCGCAGTCCTCGCTGCCCTCGGACTCGTCGCCTCTGCTGGCATCGCAGGTTCCGCTCGTGCCGAATCACTCCCCTGGAATATGGCATCCGAGACCTACTACCACCTGGATGTCGATGGAGCGGCCGTTTCGGTACGGGTCCACGCGGTAGTTCAGAGTACATCCCGGAGCGGCGAGCTCCAGAGCGTACGGCTTGCTGCCATGCCAGCCGCGACCAACATCGTTGCCAGGCGCGGCGACACCAGGCTCCAGGTAAAGGTCACGCCGGGCAGCGAGTCCACTCAGACACCGGCCACGATCGAAGCGACCTTCCCGGCGCCCATACGTGGATCCGAGAAGACCGAACTCGACCTTACCTACGACCTCCCTGCCTCCACCGGAGCGCTCACCCGGATTCAGCCCGGCGTTGTTGAGACGATGTTCATTGGCCAGGGTGAAGGCTCCTTCGTATTTGTCGATGTGCCGAAGAGCGCAGATAGCTATTTCGACCCTGGCTGTCTCGTCGCATCAAGCCAACCCTCCGACGTGAAGAATTCCGGGTACGAGCGCTGGGTCTGCGGTGATGTCACCCTCATCGCTCTCAATACCTCGAATCCCGATGTTCTCGCACGCTGCGCTGCTCTGGATGACAAGTGCCGTCAGCGGGCACTCCCGTCGCTCTTTTCGGCATTCGTACAATCCATTACCGACCCAAACCTGCGTGGCAGCCTCGAAGCCGAAGTCCCACTTCAGCGGGGCCCCACCAGGCTCATTCTCAAGTACTTCCGAAACGATGAGGCGTGGGCAAAGCAGCAGTTCGCTGTTGCCCGGCAGGCTCTGCCGAAGCTGGAGGCTATCTTCGGCTTCCCCTATCCGCGCGAAACCATCCTCATGCGTCAATCACATCACATCGAAATTGCTGGCGCCGCCGGGGTCGCCTTCCCCGAACAGGGAGAGGTCCTGATCGCTCCGGACACTGGCTTTGATGATGAGGTCACCGTCCACGAGCTTGCCCATCAATGGGCTGGCTCGAACCTCGAAACATCCTGGCTCTGGGAAGGGCTGGCCGAGTACGGGATGCGATCCGTTGCTCCGTCCCAGGGGATTACGCCAATCGACAGGCGCTGGGACACGCTTGGTTACAGTGACAACCTGGCGCTCTGGCATGATGGGTCAGCGATAACTAATCCTGACTACTGGTACGGTAAGGCCGGCGCCTTCTGGTTCGCCTACCGTGATGCGATCGGGGGAACGGCCAACATGACACGGGTTCTCTCCCGGATGGCACTCCCGGCTGGCGCGAGCCCACTCGATGGCCGCTGGTTCATGGACCGCGGGGAAGAGATCAGCGGCGCGAACCTCGATGACCTCTTCCTCAAATGGGTTTTCAATCCCCGGTCGGCCCCTGCTCTCCTCCGCGAGAGGCGGGCCGCACACGATGCCGTCAAGACGCTCACCACGCGCGCCGCGACAGCCGGCCTCGTCGGGACCCCGTCTGATATCAAGGCGAACCTGGATCTCTGGGCGTTTTCAGGAATCCAATCGCAGGTGCAGCAGGCGAATACGATGGTCGATAGCTATGTGAGTGTGCTCCAGATGGAGAAGGATGCCGCGCTCCCATCGTCACCCGGAGTTGCCAGGTCGTGGGGCTCCGACACCCTCGCACACACGCGGGTTGTCATCGAAAATCAGCGCATTGCAATCCAGACGATTGTCGATGCCGGCCGCCAGCTTTCCGCCGAACCAGAGGAGTCCCTGGCACGCAAGCAACTCGCAGATGCCCGGGACAAGTACGCGGCCGGCGACTTCACCCTCGCAAAGAGCCTTGCATCGGGCTCTGCCGCGACGAGATTCAATCAGACCGCTGCAGGTAAGCTCATTGAACTTGCCAGGAAGGAACAGGCGGAGTTCAAACCCTCCCTCTTCGGCAAGATCGGCATGTGGATGACTGATCCCGATAAGGACCTGAACAACGCTCAGCGGGCTCTCGATTCCGGCGACCCCGCGAAGGCCCTCGAACTCGCCCGCGCGGCCTACGACGGATGGCACGAGGCGGATAGCCGCGGCATCCAGCGCATGGCCATTCTTGCCGGGCTCATGTGCGCCCTCAGTGCCGGTGTCTGGTACCTTCTTCGCCGCCTGGACCCTCCGGCCCGCAACCTGGACGGTGTCAGTCGTGGCCACTACATCGAACCGGCCAACGCCCGCTGGCGTGATTGGGACAACACAGAGCAGCATCCCGAACGGCGTGCCGGGCAGCTCAAGCCACCATCGTCATAGCGGATGGCTGTGGCCCTTGTGCTCATTCCATGTAGGCCTTGAGAGCCAGCCGCAGCCCGACAAGCACCAGCGCGCCCGCAAGTGCCCGGATGATGATGCCCCCGTGCAGACGGTGCGACAGCCTGGCCCCGGCCTGGGCGCCCGGTATCGCCCCGGCGCCGAGAAGCACCGCCTGCGCGAGTGAACGGTCCCACGAGAGCGTTCCGTTCGCGAGGTGAACCGCCGTCCCTTCGGCCGACATGAAGGCGAGTACGAAGTGCGACGTTGCAGCGGCGATGTGTACCGGGAAGTGCAACACCGTCGCCATCACGGGCACGTGGATGATCCCGCCGCCGATACCGAGAAGACTGCTTACGAACCCGACACCCAGGCTGATGACGACGCCCTTCCACATCTGGAATGAGTACACGAATGTGTGCCCCAGCCCGTCGGTAATCTCCCGCCGGACTACCCCCCGGCCGGCAACCGGCGCGTGGATCTCCTGCACCTGTGAGCGGAGCATCAGGTAGAGGCCGAGGCCGACCATTAGCGCGGCGAACACCGCATCAAACGTCTGCCGGGGCATATATCCCACCACGAATGCACCCGCCGCGGCCCCGGGGAACGTAGCGATTGCAAACGCGATCCCGCTTCGATAGTCCACCCGCTTCTGCCGAGCGTACGCCAGTGTCCCGCTCGTTGCGTTCGCACACACCACCAGGAGCGACATGGCCGTGATGGTCTCGGGCTTCTTATCGGGGTAAACGAGCAGAAGCACCGGCACGAGTACGAACCCGCCACCCGCACCGACCAGCGTCCCGAACACCCCCACGAGTGCACCAAGCGGCACGAGCCACAGGTCATTCAGTTCCAGTGCCCGCGCCTCCCGTACCGGATTCCGGTAGTCTCATCCACTCGTCGTCCAGGGTCCCAACTCCGATTGAACTGTTCCCCGCAGAGCAAGGCAGGTTGCCTGCCTCGAGCACAACACGGAGCCGGCGCCGATGATCAGACCGCGATGTCCGTGTCCCCGAAGTCCCCACGGTGCCAGAATGGGTTCGAACGCCGTAACAGCCGGTCACGCATCCCTCCCAGTCTGTCGGCCAGATGTGCCATTCGCCGTTCGAGCCGCCCCCGGATGCGCGATCGCGTCGATCCCATCTGCCGATAGCGTGCGTAGCGTTGCTCGAGCCGCGTCTTCTGCCGGACCCGTTGCACCCTTGTCAGCTCGCGCAGTATGGCCCGCCGAAGTAACAGGGCGGCCTCCGTGTGGTCGGTGTGCGCGCCTTCTCCGGGCTCAGGTACCGTCCCATCGGCGATACCCAACCGAAGGCAGTCGTGGGAGGTCAGTCGTAGTCGCTCCGCTGCCTCACCGGCTCTATCGGCTTCCTGGTAGAGGATCTGTGCAGCATCCTCCGGGCGGATGACCTCGTACACGGCGTTGTCCAGCATCAGCACCCGGTCGGCAACGCCAAGCGCCACGGCCGCCTCCGAGTTTCCCTCACCCGTGATCACGGCAATAGTCGGCACCGGGATCTCGAGCATCGTCGCGATGCACTTTGCCACGGCCGGCCCGAGTCCGGCTTCCTCGCATTCGAGTGATGGATTCGCCCCTGATGTGTCGATGAGCGTCACCAGCGGGAGGTTGAACTTCCCCGCCAACTCCATGGCGCGGCGCGCCTTTCGGAAGCCACTCGCCGCAATCCAGCCATTCATGCCGTTATTCGCGAGCCCGTAGGGGCTTTGCCCCACGATCATCACAGCCTCGCCGCCGAGCGATGCAATACCCGCAACGATCGCGCGGTCATCTTCACCAGAACGGTCGCCTCGCAGCTCCACGAACGAACTCGTCATGCGCGCAATGAAATCCCGTGCGGTCGGTCGCAGTTCATGGCGTGAGATCTGCACCTGTTGCCAGGCGGCGCGGCCCGTGTGTTCCGCTTTTCCCTGGCGCGGCTCTCGCGGAGCGGAAAGCCGGTAGTCCGTGAGTACCAGGTCGAGCAGCAGGCCGATGGAGTCGCGCAGTTGCGGCCGCGGGATGATCGCATCGATGAGCCCGTGCGCCAGGTGCGATTCCGAAGTGTGTGCTCCCGCCGGCAGTTCTGCTCCCTTCTGCTCCTGCAGTGCCCGCATCGCCGCATACCCGACGAGCGCGTTCGGCTCGGCAATGATGATGTCCGCAAGGTTAATGAACCCTGTGTATGCCGAGCCTGTCGTCGGATCTGTCAGGACCGCCACGTGGGGCAGGCCGGTCTTGCCATGCTTTCGCGCCGCCTGGATGACGCGTGGCTCCTGCATGAGTGCAAGCAGCCCCTCCTGCATCCGGGTCCCCGATGTCGAGCAGACCGTGACGACCGGTACGCGGCGCGCTGCAGCCTTCTCGAACGCGCGAGCCAGCCGCTCACCCGCAACAACGCCGATTGAGCCACCAAGAAATGAAAAGTCCAGGACGGCGATGACGACGTCGCGCCCGAGAATCGCTCCAGTTCCCGTCAGTGCCGATTCCGTTAGCCCTGTCCGTCGCTGTGCATTAATGACGCGCGAACGGTAAGAATGCCCTCCGCGAAAGGAAATCGGGTCGATCGCCGTCACACCCCGGTCGTCTTCGTGAAAGCTCCCCATGTCGAGCAGCGTTGCCAGCCGCTCCCGTGCCGTCAGGTGGAAATGGAATCCGCACGAGTGGCACACCCGGTACCGTTCATACGATTTGGACCCCTCCAGGTCAGCCCCACACGAGAGGCACTGCTCGTGTCGTTGCGATGACTCGGATGTCACCGTCTGCGGTTCACGCCGAAAAATGCTCAATCCCTTCACGGCCGGTAGCGTATCACGGGATCTCACTGCCTGCGGTCTGGACGAGCACGTCGCGTGACTCGCCCTCCTCCCGCGGACCGACGATCCCTTCCTCCTCGAGGATCTCGATGATTCGTGCGGCCTTCAGGTAACCCACCTTCAGCCGCCGTTGGAAGAGCGATGGCGAGACCCGGTTGTGCTGCATGGCCAGCGTCCTCGCCCGCTCGACAATTGGGTCTGTATCCTCCACCTCTATCTCGCCATCGCCATTGATTCGCGTTAATGCCTCTTCCAGGAGGTGGTCTGCTGATTCTGGTGCGAGTTCGCGGAAGCGCTCGTCCTTCCAGAATTCCACCAGGCGCTCCACCTCGTGGTCGGAAACGTAGACACCCTGGATCCGGATCGGCTTCGATGCGTCAGTTGGTGCGAACAGCATATCTCCCCGCCCGAGCAGCTTTTCCGCTCCGCCCGAATCCAGGATTGTCCGTGAGTCCGTCTGCGACGTCACTGCGAATGCGATTCGCGTGGGGAAGTTTGCTTTGATTAGGCCTGTCACAACATCGACCGATGGACGCTGCGTCGCGACGATGAGGTGAATGCCTGTTGCCCGCGCGAGCTGTGCAAGCCGGCAGAGGAGCTTCTCCACTTCGAACGGAGCCGCCATCATCAGGTCGGCAAGCTCATCGATGATGACCACCCAGTACGGCAGCTTCCGCAGTACCCGCGGATGCTTGTTGTACGCTTCGATATTCCGGACGCCCACGTCCTGGAACTTCTTGTACCGTGCCTCCATTTCACCAACGACTGCCTGGAGCGTTCCCACCACCTTGTCGACGTCCACGATCACTTCGCTGAACGCCATGTGCGGAATCCCGGCATACGCCGTGAGCTCCACCCTCTTCGGGTCCACCATCACGAACCGCACCTGCTCGGGCGTCGCATTCATCACGATCCCGCAGATGATCGCGTTCATGCATACGCTCTTCCCGGACCCGGTGGCGCCGGCAATGAGCAGGTGTGGCATCTTCGCCAGGTCGGCGACTACTGGCACCCCGGAGACGCCCTTGCCCAGCGCAATGGCGAGTTTCGATTTCGCCGCCAGGTCATTGAACTCTTTCGTCTCCATGACGGCTCGCAGGGAAACGACGGTCGCCGAGTCGTTTGGTACCTCGAGCCCGACGATTGCCCGCCCGGGCACCGGCGCCTCGATCCGGAGGCTGGGCGCGGCAAGTGCGAGCGCCAGGTCGTTTTGCAGAGCCGTGATCTTGTTCACGCGCACGCGCGTCCGGCTCACCTCGCGCCGGTCGATCGCGGGCCGTCCATCGGGCCCGATGATCGTCTTACCGTTCTCGTCCTTGAGCTGTGTCTCCCGATAGCGTACTTCCCAGCCCGGCTCTACCCCGAACTGGGTCACCGTCGGGCCCTCATTGATCTCCACCACCGTGGCATCGACGCCGAAACTCGCGAGTGTGTCGACGATGAGCTGGGCGCGCGCCGCGTTGTCATGCTTTCGATGGATCGCTGGCTTTGGCTCGTTGAGGAGCTCCAGTGCCGGGAGCGACCAGCCGCTCTTGTTCTCTAACGCCAGCCCGAGTTGCTGTGGCTCTGCAGGAGTCTCCGGGTCGAGGTCAAACGGCAACGGCCCCGGATCTCCAGTGCCAGGCAGCGAGGGCGGCGGCTCGTCGGCCACGGTGTCCGCCTCGGGGGCGAATACTGCAGCCGCACCGGCGCCAAGTGGTGAGTTCGGCTGTGCTGGATCAATCGATGGCCGGATGAACACCGGGCCCGGCTCCATCGTCCCCGCTGCGACGGCTGCGGTCGGCGGTGGCGCCGGAGTTACCGCTCCGATGACCAGCAGGCTGTCGTCCTCATGTCTCCGCGGGCGTTGGAACGCAAAGGAGATGAATCTCCATACGGCGGCCACTGCGCGATGCGGCCAGCGGCGTCTCCACGCTTCCGCCGTCCATTGGGGCGCGTGCTCGGCGAACGTCATTGTCGGTCCTGGTGCCACGAGCGCCATGCCGACCACAAATGCACTCAGCCATGCGAGCTTCCCGAAGAACCCCGCGATGAGCGCACTTCCGAGCTCACCGCCCAGCGTCACCTGCTGGAAGCTCACGCTCCCTATCGACCAGTTCGCCTCATTGAGCGCCAGTGCACCCCAGGCGAACCAGCCCAGCGCTGCGATCCCAAGCGACTTTCGTGCGAGCAACCAGCCGTCCGAAGTTGCACGCCGGACGAAAGCAAGGACCAACATCGCCCCCAGCGCGATGGCGATGAACAGCCCTGCTCCAAAGGTGGTCAGGAGCCAGTCGCGAATATCCGCCAGTACTGCCCCGATGTCGATTGCGACCAGGATAGCTGCAATCGCGACGACACCGACGACAATCCCGGCAGCTTCGGGCCGCAGGATCCGATCGAGCCAGGCAAAGCTCAGCCCCTTGCGCCGCCTCGTGTGAGGCGCTCGGGTAGAGCGGGGACGCGTTCGTGCGCGTGCCGTCATTGGCGCACTCTCCTTAATTCCCCGGCCTGCGCAACCCCGCATGCCTCGTGCCGGTAGCAGCCGGACGTTCCTGGCTCAGACCTCGACTGTCACCGTCAGGACCATTGGCCGCCTGCGCGTCTCATCATAGAGGAACTTGCTCACGGCGTCCTTGATTCTCGAATTCACGTCCGTGAACTCCGTGTAGTGCGACGCTCCTTCGAGTGCCTTTGCTGCCACACTCTTGCTGCGCTCCAGCAGGTCTTCCTGCCCGCCTACGTCGACAAATCCCCGTGCGAGCACCTCTGGCGCACGTTCCAGCTTCCCGGTGCTCTTGTCGACCGCAACCATCACGACGACGACCCCGTCCGTCGAAAGGTGTGCCCGGTCTCGCAAGATATGCTGGTCCACATCCCCGATGCCAAGCCCATCGATATACACGTAGCTTGCCGGCACACGCTCTGCCGTCCACGCACTCTCCTCGTCGATCTCCAGCACATCGCCGTCGGTGAGCACGAATGCGTTCCCCTTTGGCACGCCAACCGCTTCTGCGAGCTTCGCATGCACCACCAGGTGACGGTATTCGCCATGGACCGGTACGAAGTATTCCGGTTGTAGCAATCCCTGGATGATCTTCAACTCTTCCCGGCTCGCATGCCCCCGCACGTGGATGTTCGAGACCCGGTTGTAGAGCACGTCCGCGCCCAGCCGGAAAAGGTTGTCCACGTTTCGATAGACGGCTGTCTCGTTTCCGGGGATGGGTGATGCCGAGAGCACCACCGTATCGCCCTCGACGATCTGGATGTGACGGTGGTCGCCGTTCGCCATCCGCGTCAGTGCGCTCGTTGGCTCGCCCTGGCTCCCCGTCGTAACAATCACGAGCTTCGAAAGCGGCGTGTTCCGCATCTCTTCTACACCAACGATCGTTCCTTCGGGCGCATTGAGGTAGCCGAGTTGGCGGGCCATTGCCACGTTGTCGATCATCGACCGCCCCGTGACGAACACCTTCCGTTTCGTAAACACCGCGGCGTCGATGACTTGCTGCACGCGGGAGATGAGCGATGCGAAGGTTGCCACGATCACCCGCCCCGGTGCGTTCACGAGGATATTCCGGAGTGCCTCGCCGACGAGTTGCTCGCTTGGTGTGTAACCCTCTTGCTCCGCGTACGTTGAGTCGGCGAGCAGTAACAGGCAGCCCTCTGCCCCAACCTGGGCCAGCCGGATGAGGTCGGTATGCTGGTCCATCACCGGCGTGTGATCGAGCTTGAAGTCGCCCGTGTGGACGATGAGCCCCAGCGGTGTCCGGATGATGAGCCCGCACGCGTCCGGGATACTGTGGGCCACCGGGAAAAACTCGACCTCGAACACGCCGGCCTTGATCACCTCTCCCGACGTCACGACGTGTGTCTCGACCCCCTGCAAGAGCCGGTGCTCCTGCAGCTTGACGCGAATCAACCCGTCCGTGAGCTTCGCGCCGTAGATCGGAGCGTTGAACTCCCGGAGGAAGTAGGGGAGGGCCCCGACATGGTCCTCGTGGCCATGGGTCAGGAATACCGCTCGGAGCTTCTCCTTGTTGTCACGGAGATACGAGAAGTCAGGGATGACGAGGTCGACCCCCAACATCTCCTCTTCAGGGAACATCAGCCCGACATCGACGACGATAATGTCTTCGCCGTACTCGATGAGCATCATGTTGCGGCCGATCTCTCCCAGGCCGCCCAATGGGATCACACGGAGATTAGTTGTCATAAGTCCTCATAACTAGTCGAATAGACGGATTTGTCCGGCCTCGAGGCGTTGCACCGGCGACTCGTCGGGCTCGAGTCCAGGCGATGCTGCCGTTATCGCGCCGAGCGCCACATGCTCGTCGGCGCTTCGCTGTGAGCGTGCCCGGGCGATCACACCCGGTAGCCCGCGGAAGTCATCGAGGATGGTGTTCCGGAGGCTCTGCTGATGCAGGGCGGCGGCCGGGTGATACATCGGCACGTAGTACCGGCCATCGATCTGCTTCACCGATCCATGGATTCGCGAGATCGTCTGCTGTGGGAAATAGCGCGCCATTGAGAACCGCCCGAGGGTCACGATCACCAGCGGGTCGACGATGTCGATCTGCTCGTCCAGGTAGTCCCGGCACTGTTCAATCTCGGTGGGCAGCGGGTCACGATTCCCGGGAGGCCGGCACTTGAGCACGTTACAGATGTACACATCGTCGCGAGTTAGCCCTGCCGCGGCCAGCAACTCCGAGAGGAATTGCCCGGCCTGGCCAACGAACGGCCGCCCCTGCTTGTCCTCGTTCACCCCGGGTGCCTCGCCGATGAACAGCACTTCGGCATTGAGTGGTCCCTCTCCCGGTACGGCCAGGGTACGAGTACGCCATAGTGGGCAACGCTGGCAGTGCCGGATATCGTCATAGAGTCGTACTGCTCGGTCCTCCAATGACACTGTCGCCGTCATGCTGGTGCAGCTTCCTTCGCCTTGGGTTGCACGATCCACGCCAGGAAGACGCCGATGAAATACAGGAAGAAAAGCGGACCCGCCACGAGCGACTGATTGAAGGGGTCTGGTGTTGGCGTGATAACTGCCGCGATAACGAAGATAATGACGATTGCATACCGCCAGAAACTCAGAAGTTGCTTCGACCGTATGAGCCGGAAGCGTGCTGCCAGTGCCAATACCATGGGCATCTCGAATGCGATCCCTACCCAGAAGATGATCCGTGTCGCGAAGTCGAGGTACTGTTGCGCTCCAATCTTCGCATCGAATTGGCTCCCTCCAATATCCAGTAGGAACCCGAGTGAAGCTGGTAGGATCACCCAGTAAGCAAATGCCATGCCTGCCAATAGGAACAGTACGACTCCGAGTAGCCCGGGGAAGATCATCTTCCGCTCTCTTGGTGTCAGGCCTGGCACAATGAACGCGAAGAACTGGTAGATGACGACTGGCGACGCCAGAATCAGGCCGCCATACAGACCAATCTTGAAAATCACCCCGATTGTCTCTGTCGGGGAGAAGATAGTCAGCCTGAATTCCGGGTGGTCGACGCGTGCCGGCGCCAGCAGCCAGCCCAGGATCCGTTCCCAGAACAGGAACGACAGCATCGTCGTCACAATGAGAGCAAGTGCCGACTTGATGACCCGGTTCCGGAGCTCCTTCAGATGCTCCAGCAGTGTCATCTCCGGGCCACCTGCGTAGCCCTTCACCTGCTTGTCCTGCGGATACTCATGGCCGCTTGCGGCCGCTGGAGACTCCGTCTCTGTCGTCATGGTCCTAGAACACCAGTGGAGGGTTCTCGCCCTTCGAGGCTTCGGGCGGCATCTCTGCCGCTGGCGGAACTGGCTCCGTCTTCCCGGCCGCTGCCCCCGCCACGATGGCCGCGCCGTTTACCGAAACCCCGTTCGTCGTGAGCCCGTTGCCCGAGACCAGTGCCGCTTCTGGCGGCGCGGTTGGAGGAGGTGTCGTACTCAGCCCATCGATTGGCCTGCGCAGCTCGCTGGCCGCCTCGTTGAGCGGCGCAGTCGCTTCCCGAAGCTCGGCATTGAACCGGTTCGATTGCTGGCGAAACTCGGCCGCCGCGGAATCCACCTCGCCCTTGACGGTCCGAACCTGCTCTTCGAGGTAGTCGATCTCTTCTCCGAACTCATCGCGGACCTGCCGCGCGTACTGCTGGAGCGTGCGCACCGCTCTGCCGATCTGATACGCCATGTTCGGCAGCCGCTCAGGCCCCACGAACACCAGCATCAACACCAGCACCAGCAGGAGTTCCTGGTAACCGATGCCCAGGAATTCCACAGGTCAGCCTCCCCACGGCCCACGGCTGCCGGGCAGGTTGTCGAGGTCCAGTTACTTGTCCTCGATCCCGTGGTCCTTCAAATAGTCTACCGCGTCCTGCACAGTCTGGATCTTTTCCGCATCTTCATCGCTGATCTCGAGTTCCCCGGCATCTCCCGAAAACTCCTCCTCCAGCGACATGATCAGCTCGACCAGGTCCAGTGAGTCTGCGTTCAGATCTTCCACGAACGATGCGTTTGGAAGGACCTCGTCCTCTTCAACGCCCAGTTGTTCGACCACAATGGCCCGGACACGTTCGAATACAGTCGCCACGTTGCGGATTACTCCTCGTTGGTTGCTGGGGTTTCCGCCTCCCGCGGCGGATTCTCGCGTGCGCCCTCCCGGAGCCGCTGGCTCACGGTCCGGAGCACGCCATTTACAAACGCCGGTGAACTCTCCCCACCATAGCGGTGCGCTAGTTCTACAGCTTCGTTCACCACCGCGCCAACTGGTGCTGAGGCGTTCGCGAGCAGTTCCCATATTGCTAGCCTCAGAATGTTCCGGTCAACGACTGCCATGTTCTCCAACGGAAACTGCGTCGCCGCCTCGGAAATGTGCCGGTCGATCTCCGGCTGTAGCTCCAGAACGCCGGTAAGCGCAGCCCGCCCATAGCCGGCTGCCTTTCCGTTTGCCAGCTCCCTGTCGTCTTTTGCGATCTCACGCAGCCGTCGATCATATGTGGCGACCGCCGCGTGGTCCGAGGTCTCCGATTCATACAGCGCTTCGATAACGAGGAATCGTGCGCGGCGCATGACGCTGTCGGTCATGCCATTACCATGCCGCCGTCCACCTGGATGCATTGTCCGGTGATGTATGCCGCCCCCGGCCCCGCCAGGAATGCCACGAGCGGAGCCACTTCCTCCGGGCCAGCAATCCTTCCGAGCGGGATCTGTCCCATCACCGCCTGCGTGGCCGCCTCGCTCATATCCTTGATGATGTCGGTCTGGATGAACCCGGGCGCCACTGCATTACAGGTGATCCCTCGGGAGGCGACTTCCCGCGCAACCGCTCGAGTGAACCCGATAAGCCCGGCTTTTGCCGCCGCGTAGTTCGCCTGGCCGGCATTTCCCATCACCCCCACCACACTCGAGATGTTGATGATGCGCCCGCCTCGTGCTCGGAGCATGGGACGCATCGCTGCCTTGGTTACCAGGAATGCCCCACGGAGGTTCGTGTTGTGCACGGCGTCCCAGTCTGCCTCCGACATCCGCATCAGCAGCCCGTCCCGCGTGATGCCGGCGTTGTTCACCAGGATATCGAGCCCACCGAACTTCTCCGTCGTCGCTTTCACGATCGCCGCCGCTGCCTCCGCATCCGCAACGTCGCCATACAGCGCGAATGCTTCGCCGCCAGCGCCCGTGATCTCGTCGGCCACTCCTTGCGCCAGTGCCTCGTTGGAGACGTAATTGACTGCTACCCTGGCGCCATGCCCTGCCAGCGCAAGGCAGATGGCGCGGCCAATCCCCCGCGAGCCGCCCGTTACCAGCGCCACGCGCCCTTCGAGTTCCTGCACGACGCTCTCCTAGAGATCGACGCGCACGCTTGACGCGTCGTTCACATTGATACAGTTCGACTTGCGCAGCATGCGCTTGATAATTGCCGTCAGCACGCGCCCTGGCCCGAACTCGATGAATGTCACCACACCGTTCGTCGCGAGGTATTCCACTGTGCGACTCCACTGCACCGGGCGGCACACCTGGTCCACCAGTTCATGCCGGATGTCGACTTCGGCGGTCACGGGAGTGGCCGTGCAGTTCGCGATCACCGGCACCAGCGGGTCGGAGATCTCCGCGGTAGCCACCGGCTGAACCATCCCGTCTCCGGCAGGCTTCATGAGTGAACTGTGGAATGCACCACTCACGCTCAAGGGAATCACCTTGGCCGCGCCGCGCGCCTTGGCGTAATCCAGGGCACGAACGACAGCCTCGCGCCGCCCGCCAATAACGATCTGTCCCGGTGCGTTTACGTTGCAGATCTCAGCACCGGCCTCCTGGCAGACCTCTTCGCAATCGGCGATGTCGAGACCCAGCACGGCTGCCAGCGTTCCAGGGTTCTTGTCACCCGCCGCCTGCATGAGTTCGCCGCGCACACGAAGCAGGCGAACTGCCTCGTCGAATGGGAGCGCCCCCGATGCTACCAGCGCCGAGTACTCTCCCAGCGAGTGCCCGGCAACGTAGGCTGGTTTCTTCACGAGTTGAGGTGAAACTTCAAGCGCAACGCGCAGCAGCGCCAGGCTTGTCACGGCGATTGCCGGTTGCGCGTTACGCGTCTGTTGGAGTTCCTCTTCGGGGCCCTCGAAACACAGCTTGCTCAGCTTGAAGCCGAGGATCTCGTCGGCGCGATCGTAGAGTTCGCGAGCCGATGAGTACTGGTCATAGAGATCCTTGCCCATCCCGACCGACTGAGCCCCCTGGCCGGGAAAGACGAACGCCCGATCTCGCTGGATTGGCTCTTCGAGGCTAACGAACGGCGTCACCGCCAGATCGGAGTGCGTTAGCTGTCGAGCTCGGGCGCCGGCATGGCGATCGCGTCCCGGCCCCGGTAGGTCCCGCAAATCGGGCACGCATGGTGCGCCAGCCGCGGACTCTTGCATCGCGGGCAATCCACGATGTGTGGCATCTTGATGGCGAGGTGGCTGCGCCGCTTCCCCTGCCGCGACTTCGGATACTTCCGCTTTGGTAGCGGTGGCATGGTGGGTCTCCTTCAGGTCTCTATCCATTCGAACGCTTCAGCGCGGCGAGCGCGGCCCATCGCGAATCTAACGGCGTACGGTCACAGCGGCAGGCCGCAATGCTCAGGTCCTGGCCACACTCCGGGCAGATGCCGGGGCAGTCCGGGCGGCAAAGCGGCTGCATTACTGCAGCCATCTCGCTATATTGCCGGACAGCCTCCCTAATGTCGATCGTGTGATTCGCGGCGATCGTGAATGTCTCCGGGTCATCGGGCGCTTCGAGCTTCGCACCCGTCAACACGTCGTACTGCTGCGCGAATATTTCTTCGAACGAGATATGGGCGGGGTAGCCGAAATCTGTGAGGCACCGGCTGCAGTTCGCATCCAGCACAACATCCGCCTCGCAGCGCACCAGTATGCCCTCCGGTATTCGGATCAATTCGACGGAACCACGATGGACCGGTGGCTCGGGCTCCAGGAGGTACTCCCGCGTCGAGCCCACTCGTTCGCGCAGTAGTTGAGACACGTTGAATAGCATGTTGGGGACGCCTCCGAACAAGAGGTCACCCCAGTATACCCGTCCGGCCCTCGAGCCCGCCGCGAAGACAATGCGCCGTGGCCAGCCATCTTCCCGGCCAATCGGAGCCCGGGAACATGGATCGTGGTCCGCATCCTGAGAATCGTGGCCAATCGCCACCCCGTGCGTGGCATAACCGCTCAGATTCCGTAACTCTTCGGCAAATTCACTGTCTTCATCCCATGCCGTCCGTTTACGGGCCGTCTGCTCATGGCTACCCTTAGCGCTACGGTTAGCCTCGCTGGTGAGGTTTCCGAATCTTCCTCTTTGGACAGTTACCTCCCACGTGAGCCAGGTCAACGAGATTGTCAGTCTCCAGGCCATCGATGATGAGGCCGCCGCCTTTCGAGCCGCACTCGAAGACGTGGAGCGTCGTCTCCGTGGCAACGAAGAGCTCGATGGCGCCCGCCGCCAGCTCGCGATCTCTGATGCTGCTCTCAAGGAGGCCCGTATCGAGCAGCGTGCGATCGAGGCCCAGGTCGAGTCGCTCACGTCGAAGATCGATCCCGAGGAGCGTCGCCTCTACGACGGGTCTGTCAAGAACATCAAGGAACTCCAGAACATTCAGCACGAGCTCGAATCACTCAAAGAGCGGCGCTCCGCCTTCGAAGAACAGCTCCTCGAGATCTTCTCCCGTGTGGAGATCGCCGAGCGGGAACGCTCGACGTGTGCCAGGACTGTTGCCCGCCTGGAAGCACTCTGGGAGAAGGACCAGCAGGACCTCCGCCACGAGGCCCGGCGCCTGGGCGATCTCATCGTCCGCACCGATCGCAGAAGGGAAGAGCAGAAGGTCCGCATCAACCCTCGCGCACTCCATCTCTATGAGGATGTTCGCCGCCGCCGTGGCGGGAACGCTATTGCTCGGGTGCAGGGTGGTGTTTGCAGCGGTTGCCGAATCGCCATCCCCGAGGGCCTTCGAAAGCGCGCGTTTTCGTCCGATGCGCTTGCCCAGTGCCCCAACTGCGAACGCATCCTCTCCATGGGCTGACTGAATGAGGGCCGTTGGGTATTTCGTCGAAGGTGCGCACCGGAATGGGGTGAAGCGGTCCGTCGGCGAACAGAACCGCGCGTTCCTCGACTTCTGCGCCCGCCAGGGATTTGAGGTCGCCGGTACCTTCCTTGATACCGGTGCCGATGCGCCGGATACCACTGGCCTCAACCAGATGCTGACCTATCTCGAACGGCCCGATCGTGGCTTCATGGTTGTCGTCGTCGATAACCTCTCCGTCCTCGGGAAGGATCTCGGCCACGCCGCTATGAAGCTGCTCACCATTGAGGGATCTGGTGTCCAGGTGCTCTCGATCCAGTCCGGTGGTGAAGCTGCAAAGGAATTGGTCACCACCTGGGCCGACCGTGGTGAAGGTACTCCCGTATCCGAGAGAGTCCGGAGCGCCATGCGCCGCAAGGCGGTCCGGGGAGAGGTACTCGGCCGGCCCCCCTATGGCTATCGAGTCGGCGCCCGCCACCGCCTCGAGTTGGTGCCCGAAGAAGCGCTCGTCGTTCGCTACATCTTCCGCCTCTACCTCCAGGAGAACATGGGTATCCGCAAGATCGCCGGTAAGCTCAACGAAGAGAACGTCCTCACGCGGCGTGGTGGCCGCTGGAGCATGGTCACCGTTCGTGACCTCCTCCGAAACCGCTCCTACCTGGGCACCTACCAGCGCTTCGGAGTCAAGGTTCCGGGGAGCCATCCCGCACTCGTCTCTCCCGACGATTTTCGCCGCGTCCAGGAGCGCCTTCAGGCTCACGGCAGTGGCAGCCGCGAACGCACCGTCGTCCCCTTCCTCCTGAGCGGTATGCTCTACTGCGGCCAGTGCGGTAACAAGCTCATTGGTGTTAGCCGGCGCCAGCGGTGGACGACGAAGGATGGAGAGGTTCGAAACGCCTCGTACCGCTACTACCAGTGCGAAAGCCGCACCAATCAGAACGCCTGCCGCTACAACACCCAGCGCGCCGCCGAACTCGAAGAAACGGTCCGAACGAAGCTTGGTGAAGACACTCCCATCATCACCCGCATGCGCCGGGCGGGAAATGTCGACTCTTACCTCCTCGACCTCGTCTCCCAGGTCGATCGTGTCGAAGCTCGGATGAGAAAGAACCGCCGCCAGCTCGAAGAGGTCATCGCCGATACAGCCCACGGCCACCTCAATATTGAACGCATGCGCCAGATCGGCAGCGAGCTTGCACGTGAGCACCGCGGACTCGAAACGGAGCTCGCCGTCGCACGGGAGCGTCTTGCCGCGCAGCAATCAGAGGGTGAGCGCCGGCGCCACCTCGAAACCCTCCGTGAAAGGCTGCTCCGCGAGTGGCCCGACCTCGAGTTCAACGAGCTCCAGTCGTCCCTCCGCGAGGTCATCGACCGCATCGAAGTCGACGGCGCCGACGTCCGTCTCTTCCTCCGCATATGAGGCTCACCGTCTACGCTGATGGTGCCTCACGCGGTAATCCCGGCCCGGCCGCCATCGGCGTAACCATCCGCGACGCTACCGGCCAGGAACTCGCCACGGTCAGTGAGCGCATCGGTGTGGGCACCAATAACCAGGCCGAATATCGTGCCGCCATCGCTGGCGTCCGCCTCGCCCGCAAGCTTGGTGCTACCGGCCTGGACCTGCGCATGGATAGCGAGCTCGTTGTCCGCCAGCTCAGCGGCCAGTACCGCGTGAAGAACGCCGCCCTCCAGCCGCTCTTCCAGGCCCTCGTCGCCGAGCTCGAAGCGATCGGTGGCTACACCGTCGGCCACGTCCCCCGCGAACGAAACGCCCGCGCCGACGCCCTCGCCAACGCCGCCCTCGACGCCCGCCAGTCAGATTGAGTGGATTGACGATCTACTGACATAGCTACGCGTGAAATCACCGGCACGAATCCTGAGTCGACTCCCGTGAATGGTGTCGGTTTATTCGTGTATTGGATTCCCTTGATTGAGATAGTTAGAGTCTGCTATGAATCACGCTATGCTGCGAATCATAATTCAGGACAGGTGGTCATGATGGAAGCACGCAGTCGATTGATGATAAGCGGAGTCATTGCGTCCGTACTTACCGGAATCGGGTACGTGGTCGCTGTGTTCATACCCGGGGTGGGAGATACCACGGTGGCCGACTACAAGGGTTTCTACAGCTCCGATAGCCGTCAGGCCTTCGCCTTGCTTCTGCTTTTCGTACTTACTGCGGGATGCCTTGCGATGCTCTGGTTCTTCAACGAGCTCCGTGCACGATTTGCCGATGGCATACTTGTCCGCCTGGGCTTTACGGCTGCCGTCGTCGGTACCATCTGTTTGCCGATTGGTGCATCGGTGATGGGTGGTGCGAGCGGCGCAGCCCAGTCGTTGGACGGAGCCAGTGTCGATCCGGTGATCGCCGACGCATTCGCCAAGGCCGGGCTGAGCATCATGCTCCTTGTCGGCATGGGCGCATTGTCACTTGCCGTTCTCATGCTGAGCGTTGCCGCGTGGCGAGCTGGCAGCGTCTCCGGCACCCTGTTCGGCTTGGCTATCGTCCTCTTTGTCGTCAGCCTCGCATCGTTCTTCTGGATTCCCGGTTACGCGACCATCGCCTGGGTGCTCATGATGAGCGTGCGCATCGGACTCAGCAGCACTGGTACGGCACAACTGGCCGCCGGTATTGCCGCCGCCGGAGGCGGTGCAGAAGCATTCGCCTTGACATTGACATGCCGGCGACCACGTGGCCGCGGTTAGCTCGCCGCCGGCGTCCCCGCCTCCCGCAACGTCTTCACTTCCGCCTCCAGTTCCCGCAGGCGGCGCCGGTTTGCGCGTTCCTGTTCGAACCGCTCAGTGATCTCCCGGGCATGGGCGAGCGCACCGATCGGCTTTCCCGATGAATCCTTGACGATCCCGAAGCTCAGCTCGACGTAGAAGGTTTCGCCCTTGTTGTTCAGAGCCTTTGTCGGGAGTGCCTTGCCTTTGTGCTTTGTCTCCCCGGCTTCAATGGCCCGCTCAAATCCCTTCCAGTGAGCCTCTCGGAATGGCTCCGGGATAATGATGTCCAGGTTCTGGCCGAGTGCATCGTCGGCGCTGAATCCGAACATCCTGGCGGCCGCATCGTTCCACAGGCGGATGTTCCCGTCCGGGCTGGCGAAGATCACTCCATCGGGCGACTGCTCGATGATCCACCGCGCAAGCTCGTTATTGTCTCCCATCACGTCCCTCCTTTGATACAACCATCATGCACGACTTCGAAGGCCAACGTGGGCCATCCTGAGCTCCACCCGAACGGCTCGGCGCGGACGCACCGTGCCGAATCGAAAATCGTGGACTGTCGAATGGTCAGCGTGTCAACCATGCGAACTGCTGCGGTTTTCGCTGGCTTCGTGCACTGATCATGATGTTGACGATACTCGGCTTATCCTGGGCCATTGCCTCCTTTAGTGCCGGCTCCAGTTCTTCCGGTGTAGTCACGAAATAGCCCTTTCCACCGTAGATCTCGGCCATCTTCTCGTAGTGTGCCGAGGGTGTGTAGGCCGAGGGCGGCACACGGGTTGGGTCGAGTGTATCGGGGCCGCCACCGATCCCGTTGTTATTGATGATGATGAACGTGATGTTCTTCATCCCATAGCGCGCGGCTGTCTCTACCTCCATCCCGCTGAACCCGAACGCCGAGTCCCCTTCAATGCACAGTACGTGCTTGTCAGGGTGTACGGCCGCTGCTGCAATCGCCTGGCCAAGGCCCACGCCCATCGTCCCGAAACTCCCCGCGTCGAGCCGATGTCGTGGCAGGAAGTTCGGGAGCATCGTCCGCCCGATGTCCATCGTGCTTGCCCCTTCGTTCTGGATGATCGCGTCATTCGGCGCCAGGTCGCGGATCGCCCGAAGCACCCGGTAGTAGCCCATCGGCACCGACTCGTCGTGCGTCATCTCCTCCACGGTGGCAGCGTTCTCATCGATCTTCTTGCGAAGTGCGGTCCACCATGTTGTCTCCGCCGGGTACGACCAGGGCTCCTCCTGGAGCCGCCGGTTGAGTTGCCCCGTAATGGCCCGCGCATCGCCTACGAGCGCGACCTCTGTCGGTACGTTTGTCCCGATCTCTTCTGCCGAGATGTCCATCTGGATGATGCGGACCTTCGGGTCGAACCGGGGTGGCTGTCCGAAATGCAGGATCCAGTTCAGCCGGGCCCCCATGAGCAGGATCACGTCTGCTCCCTGGAGTGCCGTCGAACGCGCGGGCGCGATTGAGAGTGGATGGTTGTCGGGAAGCAGCCCCTTGCCCATCGGTGTTGCCAGGTACGGCAACTGGGTTGTTTCGATGAACTCTCGTACTTCCTCTTCGGCTCGCGAGTACGCTGCACCTTTGCCAACGATGACGAGCGGTCGTTGTGCTGTTTTCAGGGCGGCGATCGCTGCCGCAACACTCTCATCGGGCGCCTGCGTCCGGGGAGGATCCGGGCACCGGTTCGGGAAAACGATCTCCGATTCCTCCATCATGCCCGTAATCATGTCGCCGGGCAGGTCGAGGTAAGCCGCTCCTGGCCGCCCGTAGATCGTCTGCCGGACGGCCTGCTCGACGAAGAATGGTGCCCGTGCCAGGCTGTCCGGCCGTGCCGCGTATTTCACGAACGGTCGCGCCGCCTCAACCTGGGGCGCCTCCTGGAACGCTCCCTGGCCGTTCTGATACGAGTCGTTTGCGCCGCCAATGAGCAACATCGGCCAACAGTTCGACCATGCGTTCGCGGCTCCCGCTATCCCATGAATCATCCCCGGCCCTGAGACCCCGAGGCAGACGCCGGGCCTCCCGGTCAGGTAACCGATTGCTGCGGCTGCGTAGCTCGCCGCCTGCTCGTTTCGAAACCCGTAGTACTTGATCCCGGCTCGCTGCGCTTCGATGGCGATCGGGATAACCGGGATCCCGACAATCCCGAACATGTATTCCACGCCCTGGTCCTTGAGTGACCGGGCGATGATCTGCGCCCCTGATACCTGCCCCATACCGGCCCCCTGCGTTCGTGTTGGTGGCCCCGAATCATACGGGAACCTACGGGCTTCGGCTGCGACCAACCTGCTCGCCCCTGCTACTCTCTCGGTGATGCCCCGTCCCATTACTCTCGTTGTCTTCGCTGCTGTCACTTTCATCGTGATCCTCGTCCTCACCGATGCGGCACGGACGAGCTTCGTCAAGCTTGGAGTCCCGCGCGGCCTCGTCGGGCTCGTTGTGCTCGCAAGCCTTGTTGGCTCGGCCGTCAATATCCCGCTCTGGGAGCGGACGAGCGGCTTTGCTGGCGCCCATGTCATGCGTGTTGGCCGGTACCTCTACTACGCCCCACCGCGGGTTGAACGCCAGCTCATCGCCGTCAATGTCGGGGGAGCCATTATCCCCGCGCTCATCTCCATCTGGCTGCTTGCGCAGGCGCCACTCTGGAAGATCGGGGCTGCTACCGTCGCTGTCTCTGCGGTCGCCCACGTCAGTTCCAGTGTGGTCCCAGGGCGTGGTATCCAGATGCCACTGCTCGTCGCTCCATTGACCTCCGCACTCTGTGCCTGGCTCCTTACGATCGATGCCGCGGAGTCCGTCCAGGCGGCGCCCATCGCCTATGTCGCGGGCGCGATGGGGACCCTTATCGGCGCCGACCTCCTCAACCTCCGCCGCCTCGACCGCCTGGGCGAGGGTGTCATGTCGATCGGCGGCGCAGGTGTCCTCGACGGCATCTTCCTCGTTGGGCTCGTTGCTGCCTTTATCGCCTGAGCCTCAGGCATCCCTCCATACCGGGTCCCGTTTTTCGAACCAGGCGCTAATAGCCTCCTTCGCATCATCGGTTTGGCCGGCGAGGATCTGGTTGCGATTCTCGAGCTTCAGGGCGTTCTCCAGGGAGATACCGGTGAGTGTTTCGTTCAGTACTTCCTTGGTGAGCCGGAGCCCCATCGGGCTCGCTTTTTTCACGATCCCCTCCGCTATCTGGACTGCCGTGGGGATGAGGGCCTCGGGCTCCACGATCCGGGTAATCAGCCCCATCTCCTTCGCCTCGGATGCATCGACAATGCGCCCCGAATAGAGGAGGTCTGCTGCATGCGCGGCTCCGACGATCTTCGGGAGGTGGTACGAACTCCCGACATCGGCGCCGCCCAGCCCCAGGTTCAGATAGGAGCAGGCAAAGCGGCTGTATTCGGTGCCGATCCGCATGTCGCTGGCGATTGCGATAGAGAGCCCACCACCGGTTGCTGCGCCATTGACGGCCGCGATGATGGGCTGTGGGCAGCGCCGCATCTGCACCACGAGGTCGGCAATGTCCTCCTGGAAGGTGTAGCTGTTCGCCACCGGGCCGACGCCTGGCTGCCAGGCACCTTCGTCGGGCCGGGACTTCAGATCGAGCCCGGCGCAGAACGCCCGGCCCGCGCCGGTTATCACGACAATCCGGGTCGTGTATGTGCGGTGCAGGTTTGCGAAGAGCTCTTTGAGTGCCCGCAACATGCCGTGGTCGATGGCGTTCAGGCGCTCGGGACGGTTCATGGTGACGATGGCGATGGGACCGCGGTGCTCGACGATGAGGTTGTCCATGCGGCGCAGTCTGCCAGCGTGTGACCACGCTGGCGAGTGCTCAACCGGGCGCTGACTATGGCACGATGCGACTGCTATGGGGCCTGACTCCGACCTGCGAGCCGCGTATGAAGCAGCCGCGTATGAAGTCCACTTTCCGGGGCGAACGCTGAGCTTTCGTGTGGGCGAACCACTACCAGGGGCAGCCGGCCCGTTCGCCATCATTACGGCGTGGAACCCCGGTCACGGGCGGCCCTCGCAGGCCGAGAACGATGCTGCGAACCGCTCGCTCGAGGCTGATGTTACCGCTGGCAGCTGGAGGTATTTCCCCTCGCTCTCGTATGAGGTGCCGGCAGAGCGAGGGCCTGACGCGCACCACCCGGAGATGCCCGGCGAGCTTCGCCACACCGAGCCTGGATTTGCCATCTTCGGTATTGAGCTCGAGGTGGCGCTGGCACTCGCCCGGAAATACCGCCAGGCGGCAATCCTCTGGTGCGATGGGCGCCGGAGCGAGATCTGCTGGGCGATTGAGTGACAAGCGACAAGTGGTGATTACCCCGCATGGGGTGCTTCGGTGCGGCGCTGTCGGTACAGCGCTCTCCCATACGAATGGTTCCCTTACACTTGACCCGTGTTCGAATCCCTAACTGACAAGCTGCAAGGGGCCTTCCGCAAGTTCGGGAGCCGGGGCGTGGTGACCGAGGAGGACCTGGACCAGGTCCTGCGAGAAGTCCGCATGGCGATGCTCGAGGCGGACGTCAATTTCAAGGTGGTCCGGGAGTTCACGTCCCGGGTGAAGGAGAAGGCACTCGGGGCCCAGGTGCTCCGGAGCCTGACGCCAGCCCAGCAGATCATCGACATCGTCCACGGCGAACTGGTCGAGATCCTGGGCGGCGCTTCGCCGGAGGGCCCGAAGCTCGCCACGGCGAGCCGCCCGCCCACGGTCATCATGCTCGTGGGGTTGCAGGGGTCCGGTAAGACCACGTCGATCGCAAAGCTGGCGAACCTGTTGAAAAAGCAGGGAAACCGCCCGCTCGTTGTGGCCTGCGACGTCTACCGCCCGGCAGCAGTCGATCAGCTCGTGACGCTGGCAAAGCAGCTCGACATCCCCTATCACGAAGAGGGGACGAGCGTGAAGCCGGCGACCATCGCGGGGAACGGCCTGGAGAAGGCGAAACGGATCGGGTCGACGCATGTGCTGGTGGATACGGCGGGCCGTCTGCACGTGGATGAAGTGATGATGACGGAGGTGGCGAACCTCCGGAAGCAGCTCCAGCCGCAGGAGGTGCTCTTCGTCGCCGATGCGATGATCGGGCAGGATGCCGTGAACGCGGCGAAGGAGTTCCATGACCAGGTTGGGATCACGGGGCTGATTCTTACCAAGATGGATGGCGATGCGCGCGGCGGCGCGGCCCTGAGCATTCGGAGCGTGACGGGGGTGCCGGTCAAATTCATCGGCCTGGGCGAAAAGGCCGACGCGTTGGAGCAGTATCACCCGGACCGCCTGGCGGGCCGCATCCTCGGGATGGGCGACATGCTTTCGCTCATTGAGAAGGCAAAGGAGCAGATCGGGGAAGAGGAGGCTGACCGCTTCGGTGAGAAGCTGAAGAAGGGGACGTTCGACCTCCAGGACTTCGTGGAGCAGCTGCGAAAGGTGCGGAACATGGGGCCACTGGGACAGCTCGTGGGGATGCTGCCGGGGTTCAACCGGATCAAGGCGCAACTCGATGTGGACAGTATCGATGACCGGTTCTTCAACCAGGCCGAGGCGATTGTCTGTTCGATGACGCGCTGGGAGCGGCGCCACCCCGAGAAGATCGACGGCAAACGGCGGAAGCGAATTGCAAAGGGGAGCGGGACCGATCCAAGCCAGGTGAATCAGCTGCTCAAGCAGTTCTTCGAGGCGCGGAAGATCGCGAAGTCGCTGAGCTCAGGCGGGCGTTTCGGGGGCTTGCCGGGATTCCGTTGATTGCCGGGTGGCGATCACCGATTGCTGATTCGCCGGCAGCTTTCGCGGCCGGGGCTGCAACGCCACGCCGGGCGGAATGGTGCACGAGTGCCAGTCTCCTTCAAACCATGGTCATGCCCGGGAATAGGCAATCGGCAACCGTCAATCGACGGCTCGGCATGTAAGCTGGGGATGCTCTACGATTTTGGGAAACGTGTTTGCGCTGCCCCGCGATGGGCGGGGCTGAAATCCAGGAGTAAAGCATGATCCGCATCCGACTGCGCCGCATCGGCAAGACGCACCACCCGTACTACCGGCTGGTGGTGGCCGAGCAGATGGCAAAGCGCGACGGGGCGTTCCTCGAAACGCTCGGCTCGTACGACCCCCACGCCAACCCACCGGCCGCGAATATCGATGAAGCGAAGACGAAGGAGTGGCTGGCCAAGGGCGCGCAGCCGTCAGAGTCGGCGGAGAAGATCCTGCGGCGGGCGGGCATCATCACCACCCCTGCACCCGTGGTGAAGCGGGCGCCGAAGGCCGAGGCGAAAAAGGCGTAAGGACGGTTCCGATGGCCGAGACGATGATGGGCAACGTGATCGAATACCTGGCGAAGGCGCTGGTCGATTCGCCCGAGGATGTGCGGATCACGGAGACTGACGATGGCGAGCGGATCGTCGTTCGGTTGGATGTGAATGAAGAGGACTGGGGCAAGGTGATCGGCAAGGGCGGGCGCATCGCCTCGTCTATGCGGTCGATGCTGAAGGTGGCTGCGGTGCGCGAGGATGTGCGCGCACAGTTGGAGATCGGCGACTGACGGCCCCGGGAGAAGGTACCCCTCACTCAACACCAGGCCCACGGAAGCGAGGTGCGGGCGAGCCGCGACCTCGGGACATCACGCGTGAACACCGGGAGCCGCGGACCGGATACACGGCGGTTGGGCGCGTGTTACGGCCGCACGGGCTCAAGGGCGAACTGCGTGTCGCATCGTTCTCGCCGACAGCCAGGAACCTGCAGCGCGGGCGCCCGGTCTACCTCGATAGTCAGCGCCGGATCGTCCAGGCGGCGCGCTTTGACCGTGACGCGTGGATCGTGCGCCTCCAGGGGTTTACCTCGCGGAATGACGCAGAACCGTATCGTGGCGAATTGCTCGAAGCAGCCGACGGTGACGTGCTCCGCGACGATGACGAATCCTACTTCGTCCACGAGATCGTTGGGCTGCGGGTGGTGACCGAAGACGGGCGCGAACTTGGACGGGTGACGCAGGTGCTCGATACCGGCGCAAATGACGTGTACGTGGCGGGCGAAGGGCGGAGTGAGGTGCTCATCCCGGCGATCGGCGAGGTTGTGAAGTCGATTGATGTGGCCGCGGGCGTCATCGTCGTGACACCGATCGAAGGGATGCTCGAGGACAACGGACGGCCATGAGTTTGGTTACGTCTAACGACAAGGCATAGACGATATTACAACTGGGCCATTGAAACGGTTTATAGGTGGTACTACACTCGGCGGAGCCGGTGGTGGTGGCGGGAACCCCGTCCTCCGGCAGAAAACGGTGTCGAGGGGGAAGTCCACATGTCCAAGGCCGAAGCGCTCCAGCTGGTAGGAGACTGCGTCCATCATTGGGTCCTGGAGTCTCCAAAAGGGGAGCTGACGCCCGGGCGATGCAAGAAGTGCGGCAAGGAACGGGAGTTCACCGGAGAAACGAGCTACCGGATCGGTCGAGGGTCGTCGCACCGATCATAGGCTCGCTGCGAGCCTGTTCCAAAAGGTCAGAAGAGAAAGCCCTCTCAACTGGAGAGGGCTTCTTGTTTCGGGGGAGCGAGGAGCCAGCACGATGGCCGCCATTTGACCTTGAATCCAGGCGCTCCCTACGATGAGGGTGGCCCGAGAGACTCATGGGGACATAGCTCAGATGGGAGAGCGCAGCATTCGCATTGCTGAGGTCGGGGGTTCGAATCCCCCTGTCTCCACCACACCAGGAATACCGAATCCAGTCCCGCCGAGCGCGGGGCTTTTCGTTCGAGGATGATGCTGGAACCGCTGCCGCCACAACACCACGGACCGCGCCAGGCGCCCCGGGCGTCGCTCATCGTCGCACGGGGCGAAATCGCCGGGCTCGAGGCGGACATCTGGATGGGTGGAGCGCATAGCCATGTGGGCGACGTGATGCATGCGCAACTGCTGGGGCAGGCAGCAGTCATCGAATGTGCAGGTGATCTCCCGGCGTACTTCGCCCCGGCCACACGGCTCTGGGTACCATGCATCTTCGTGGATATCGAAGGCCGGCCTGTTCGTTTTGAGCGGTTGCTCGAGATTGCCAGCCATGTGGCTGATGCCGCACGAGGAAGACGTTCCGCGCCGGTCGAGCAGGTCTATTCGATCTGCACCCATGGCATGAATCGGAGCGGACTAATGGCGGGGCTCGTGCTGCGTGAGCTCGGTATGCCGGGTGGGGAGATCGTCGAGCGGATTGTCTCGCGGCGGCCGGGTGCGCTATCGAATTTGAGTTTCAGGCGAATCCTGCTCGAAGAGTA
>WBZR01000641.1_pt1 | contig 52693 bp, 46 predicted proteins | sample 5204231 | NCBI WGS metagenome assembly WBZR01 (sample SAMN12412403, study PRJNA552823) | activated sludge metagenome | isolation source: activated sludge from anammox sidestream of wastewater treatment plant... | place: USA: Virginia | collected 2017-08 | reverse complement strand
TAAATTTAAGCATGCAACGAAATCACTTTTTTCTTGCATGCTTCTTTTTTATTTGTGCGCATTGCCGGGCACAGCAATACCCCTTTATTTATTATACACCCAATAACGGCTTAATCAACAGCCGGGTAAAAAGTATCAAACAGGACAGCAAAGGGTTTATGTATTTCATCACCCGCGGAGGACTTAGCATTTATGACGGCGCAAGATTCACCAACTATTCACAGCAGAACGGGCTGGCAAATGAGATAGTCAATGATATAGCAGAGATCACTCCAGATTCTTTTCTGATTGCCACGAATGTATCATCACTGAACACATTGGTAAAAGGCAGGATCGGAAATTTTAAAACTGCTGATAATTTTTACCCGGTCATAAACCGTTTTTTCAAAAACAAGGAAGGCAACTGGTATGTTGCAGCTGATGAAGGGCTGTTTATATTCGATGGAAAACGTTTTGACCAGGTCCATTTGTTTAATAAACAGAATACCGAAATCGGGCAGGACATAAACCAGGTCAGCCAATGGAAAAATTTTCTCCTTTTAACAACATGGAGCAGTTTAATAAAAGAAAAGCTGATCGTTTATGATTTGCAGCAAAAAAAAGTAACGACCATTGAAACGCTCCATAATGTACTTTCCACTACTGTAAACTCACAAGGACAAATCTGGGCAACAACCGACCAGGGAGCCCGGGAAATTGACACAACATCATTTAAAAAAGGCATCCTCAAATTTGTATCTCCTGATCTAAAAATTCAGGCTATAACAAAGCCGTACCTGCAGAATGTGGTTTTTGACAATGAAAACAACATGTGGCTTTTCAGCAAGGACAGTATCTATAAACTCAGCCCGGATGGCAGCGGGTACCAAATGGTCATCTCCAAAAAAGGATTAAACACTACAAATCTCAGTGATATTTTTATTGACCGTGAAGGTATCACATGGATCGGAATAGATGGAAACGGCATAGCCAAACTAACCAATTCGGGTGTTGAAATGATCAATGCCCTTAACGGAACTCCTGCATTGATCACTTCCATATTTCAGCAAAAAGACAGCACCTGGCTTTACAACAGCAGCAACAACAGTATGTATTGTATCAGCAAAAAAAATACATTGGCATTCCCTCTTCCGGGTAGCCAAACAAGTATTGAAAATATTTTTATCAATAAGGAGAAAATATATCTTGCCTATCAAAACAGGATCATTTCAGTTCCCGATAAAAATAATCCCAGGGCATACAATCATCCTGAACTGATCTGTGCTGCAGAGAATATTTCTTTTGGCGCCGGGCTACTGGATCCTTATGGTAATATTATCATTGAAGCCACTAAAGATGCTTCAACATTTTATATTTACGTAATCAGCAACAAAAAGATCATTGAAACGTATCCCATAGGCTTGGTTGCCGATCAGATGGTTCTTGACGGATTGGGGCAATTATGGGTCATCAACCGCCAAAACCAACTTTTGGTTTTTACACTTCATCCGGATGATCCGTCAAATTATCTCCACCTATTGAAAGATTATTCCAAAGAATTACCGGAGTTTAATCCACGCTCCTTAATAATTGATAAAGAAAATAATGCATGGATCGGGACCAGATATCAAGGTGTTTATTATTTACGTTTTAAAAGCCTCCGGTTAGATTCTGTCATGCAATTCACTACCGGAAACGGCCTGACGGACAATTTCATTTATACTCTTACCTATGACAGTTCCGGAAATATCTGGGCCGGAACACAAACAGGCCTGGATAAGATCTCTTTAAAAAACGGTCATTACATCATCAGCAATGTAAGTAAGAATAACAATTTTTTTCAGTCTGTACGCAAAATAACCGTTGCAAAAGACAATACGGTTCTGGCTCTTTTAATTGATGGTTCCCTGCTCAAAATAAATACGGGAGTTACGAAACAATCCGGCTATGCACCGCAACTCCTGATTGCAAATATGAAAGTGAATGGCACCTCCTATACTAAACCTTCAAATCAATTTTCTTTTGATCAAAATAACCTTTCTTTCAGTGTAACGGCGCCTTCATATTTAGATGAAAAATCTATCCGCTACAGTTTTCTTCTGGAAGGAAATGGTAATAATAACTGGAGTGAACCTTCCAACCAATCTGATTTCAATTTCAACAACCTTTCACCGGCTTCTTATACTTTAAAAGTGAAATCTAATTTTCCGGGTGAACTATACTCTCCCCGGCTGCTCAGCTATTCTTTTATCATTCATCCCCCCTGGTGGCAGACATGGTGGTTCAGAATTATAGCAGCAACAGCTATCCTTGGATTGCTGATCCTCTCTGTGCGGTATTATTTCAAAAGAAAACTGGAAAAAACAAAGGCGCTGCTTGAAAAACAACAAGCCATTGAAAAAGAACGGACAAGGATCGCTACCGATATGCATGATGACCTGGGCTCGGGTCTTTCCAGGATAAAATTTTTAAGTGAAACGATCGGGATCAAAAAGCAGAAAGACGAACCGATCGAAGAAGATATCAGCAAAATCAGGAGTTACTCCCACGAAATGATAGAAAAAATGGGAGAGATCGTATGGGCATTGAATGAAAAAAACGATTCATTGAGCGACCTGCTTTCTTTTACCCGGTCCTATGCTGTGGAATATTTATCTCAAAACGGTATCCGCTGTACCATAGGAGCGCCGGAACAATTCCCGCAGGATTTTGTCAGCGGCGAGTTTCGCCGCAATATCTACCTTACAGTGAAAGAAGCATTGCATAATATTGTAAAACATGCGCAGGCAAGTCATGTCCTGGTGAAAATAGAAACTGATAAGCAATTGAACTTATATATCCGGGATGACGGTATTGGCTTTGATAAAAGCAAGATCCGGCCCTTCAGCAACGGGTTATCCAATATGGAGAAAAGAATTAGTGAGATCGGGGGAAAATTGACCATTACAAGTGAAGAAGGAACCTCAGTCCTCATATCTGTACCGCTGAACCGCTAACTTTTGTTCTATTGCCAGGCTGCCCTTAAAAAAATAATTTTATACCACATGAGTATATCACTGATCATTGTTGAAGACCTCGAAGAAGTAAGAGACGGGCTCAAAAATTTTATTGGCCTCAGCAGTGACTTCAAAGTTTTAGATACGTTTCAGACAGCAGAAGAAGCGCTGATTGAAATTCCAAGACTAAAACCTGATATTGTGATCATGGATATTAATCTTCCGGGCATGAGCGGGATCGAATGTATCAGGCTGATAAAAAATAAAACGCCGGCTACCCAGTTCATGATGTTCACGGTATATGAAAATGACGAAAAAGTCTTTGAAGCACTAAAAGCAGGTGCATCCGGTTATCTGTTAAAAAGTACCGGTCTTGTTCAATTAATTGAATCGCTTAAAGAACTTCATAATGGCGGCAGCCCGATGAGTGCTAACATTGCCCGCAAGCTGGTAAACGTATTTCAAAAGAATGAAACCAATTTGCCGGAAATAGAAACACTTACATTTCGTGAAAATGAAATGCTCCAAATGCTCGCTAAAGGATTGTTGTATAAAGAAATTGCCGACAAAATGAATATCTCTATAAATACGGTGAAACAGCATATCCACAACATTTACGAAAAGTTGCATGTGCAAAACAGGACAGAAGCCATCAACAAAGCTTTAGGGAAAAAATGATTCCCAAAATTGATTTTAATGTCGCTTTCTCACGCCTGGCTAAGCTTAATTGATTTCACTTATATCAGTCCACTAACTTTTGTTCTATTGTTGATGCATTGAAATAGTCAGAGCTTTATTTCATACTATGAATAATGGAATTTTTTTGATCATTCCTTTCTTCGGCGTTGAACCTGCTGCCCCGCAGCAAAACCCGAATGTGAAGAGGTACAACAATAATAATCACAATTAAAACTGTAATATGATTCATTACAAAAAAATTCCGGGATTGATATTGCTCTGCACAAATTCTATAGTTTTTTCCCAAAATACAAAACAACCGGTTTATTATCCCGGCGCAATTATTATTGACAGTAAAAGTAATTTATATGTAAGCTGCAATTCACAACAACCCGATATTGTCAGGATTACTCCCACCGGAGAAGGGACAGAATTTATTTCAACAACTTTGTATCGAAAAAAACCTTCAGAGAAATGGCCATCAATCGAGTTATTTACCCCAGCAGGGATGGCAATTGATCAGGAAGATACAATTTATGTAGCTGACATAGGAGCCGGAAGTGTTCTTAAAATTTCGCCTGACGGACATGTAAAAGTTTATGCAGGTAACAAAGGCAGAGTACTAAAAGACGGGCCTGTTAGTATTGCCTCTTTTAACAAACCAAAATTTATTGCTATTGACAAAAAGAAAAACCTTTATGTCAGTGATGAGGGCGGTGATGAAAGAAACAATACGGAATACGGAGTCATAAGAAAAATTACACCCCAGGGTATTGTATCAACTTTAAGAGACAACTCTGGGACTGAACTTCATTTTGATGCTGCCGGCATGGTGTGTGATTCCGGCGAGAATCTTTTTGTATGCGATCGGGCAGGCCGATGTATCAAAAAAATTACACCTGATGGCAGCGTTTCCATAATGGGTGGCCTTTGCGGAAAGAGAAAGACTAACCCGGTATATAAAGAAGGCGATGTGCAAACTGCCGAGTTTATGGAACCCTGGTACATCGCACTTGGGAAAAACGGAGAAATATTTTTTTCCGACATCAGGCTAAACCGCATCATAAAAATTTCAAATAAAAAAATTTCTACTGTTGCCGGTAATAGCACCATTGATTTGGGAGGCGGGAATATACAGGGATATTCAGAAGCAGGATACAAAGATGGTGAAGAAAAAAAAGCATTATTCAACGAACCGTTGGGAATCACCTTTGATAAGAATGGTAATTTATTCATAGCTGACGGAATCAATCATTGTATTCGAAAGCTCTCACCAAATGGAATAGTAAGTACATTTTATAAATAATTGATCATGAAAAAAACATTTCTTTTATTGATATTATTATACTCAATAAACTCTTTGGCACAGGTTAAAAAAATAAATTCTTCCGCCAAGCCGTATGTTACTCCCTCAGGAACTCCGTTTGGAAAAATTACCAGTGCAAAAATTGATACTCTTGGTGGTAAATTAAGATCAGAAGATGGCGGGCTTGAGGTGATCATTCCAGAAGGTGCACTGGATACCGGCACAACAATTTCAATCCAATCCATCCACAATGAGTTGAATGAAAATGACGAAGGCGCATACCAACTGGAGCCATCAGGAATACAGTTTAAAAAACCTTTGCAGCTGATTTTTCATTTCAACGATGCTAATGCTGAACTTAAACGCATTGCGTGGCAGGATGCACAGGGTATTTGGCACAGTATAAAAGATGCGATTACAGATACTGTGCAAAAAAATATTTCTTGCTTTGCATCACATTTCAGCCATTGGTCAAGGTTTGATAAAATATATTTAAGCCCTAATAAAGCAAGAGTAAAGGTTAATAAAACTATCTCGCTTACCATTATCAGTCTCGATAACATCAGGGACCGGCTGGGTGATGAACTTACAGCATCATCGGATGATAACAGTGATGATGCACTGTTAACTGCACCTCATCCTGACCATTATTATAGCAGAGAATGGACTGCAAACGGAATTGTCAACGGAGATAATACTGTCGGAACAGTAACGAAACAAGACAACCGTCATGCGATTTACAAAGCTCCCGGCGCTACTCCGCAAAACAACCCGGTAGCAGTCTCCGTACAGATTTATTCAAATAATGAATCAAATAAATTATTGCTGACCAGCAATATTGATGTATTTGATGGCTGGCATTATACCTTTATCGCTTATAGTTCCAAAGGATGTTTCAAAATGATTGATTCCTCCAGTTGTGATATCAGAGTTCAAAACAATAAAATAGAAGTTTCAAATATTATAAACTACAAACCCTGGAGCGACTGGCCTCAATGCGATGCCCCCGCCTGTAACATTGAATGGACAAATAAGGATACTTGGAAAGGATTGGTTGAAATAGGTGGCGCAGCAAATGCACAGTTTACAGGCGCCGCTGAAAACAGCCCTGCCAAAATTTATATTTCGTTAATACCAGCTATGGGTAATACGCCTTCGGCAAAAGAAACCTGCCCCAAAGACACAAGAGTAATACCAAGTATGCCCATGCCGGCAATGCCCAATTACATTTCATTTGATATTACAGGACCGGATACTGTGCTGATTCATTTCGGGGGCAAAAGCGGAACCAATGTGCTGAATAGCGTTGTAAACGGAGATGGTTTTGTTATAAGAGTAACAAAATAACTTTTGTTCTATTGTTATAAAATAACCAAGCCGGTAAGTTTACCATTGAAATTACAGGTAATGAATAAAAGAAATTTTACAGTTGCTTTGTCCCTGGCAATATTTCTTTGTACCTGTCAAAAATCTTTGGCACAAACTATTGTGAAAAAAGGAGCAAAATATGACACCATCATCAGGAAGCATACAACCAACCCGCCTAAAAAGAAAGTGGTCAAAAAAGATCCTCCGCCTCCTGTTTCAGCAGATACAGCCAAAAAAGCAGTAGTCATTCCCTTACCTGTTCCGGAATTTATCAACCAGCCTTATTATTTTGACATAAACAGCAACAAGCTGATAAAACTGGAAAACACCACAGCCCAAATGGTAACCAAAAAGAAAACATTTGGTTTAAAAGGAGCCAAACAATCGCTGACGATGGAAGGAGTTTCTTCCAGGGCCCGGTTCTCCGCAAAAAAAGATATTTCATTTCTCATCAAGACAAGCGGAGATGTGATTGATCTTACCTCATATATCAGGTTATACCAGTTTATTCCTTCGGAACAAAATCGTGAGGTTACGATCAATACCAAAGAAGGTGTGCTGGCGGATAAAGAAGATGCAAAGGGGAAATTGATCAGCTTCAGTGTAAAATCATTATCACCGGACACCTACCAGATTCTGTTATCCGAAGAGCCGGATGCCGGAGAATATGCCTTTGTCTGGGTAAAAAACATGGAACTGAAAGAATTCACGGTCTTTGCATTCGGTATTGACTGGAAAAGCAGTAATTGAGCCGCTCACTAACTTTTGTACTATTGGCCGGCAGGGATGTTTATCAGAACTTACAATAAAAACCATGAAAAAGATTCTTTTCATTGCGTGGATGCTGGCACCGCACTGCCTGTTTGCGCAATTAGAGATCGGCCTGAAAGGAGGATTGAATTTTGCTAATGTGTCCGGTGCTTCCTCTATCAATAGCAGCAATCGCTCCGGCTTTTTTTTCGGGGTTTTCCTGGCGCCTTCAGGGAAAGGAGTTCTCTCTTCCCGCCATGAATTGGAATATTCGAAGCAGGGATACAATTTTGCTTCGGGCAATAATACCGGCAAGGTTAACCTTGATTATATCATTTTGCCGCAACTAATGGGAATCAACATTACAAAATTTGTCCAGATCCAGCTCGGCGCTCAGATGGCTTTTCTCATCAATGCAAAAGCAGACAGCACCAACAGTGGGGGTTCCACCGGCCCGTACAGTTCGGTTATGGACTATTACAACAAATTCGATTACGGGTTTGCAGCAGGCGCAGAAATTCATCCTGTCTCGGGGTTATTGATCGGAGCCAGGTATAATATCAGCCTGGGAAAATTATATAAAGACATCCAGTCCGGCCAGATGCCATCCTTTACTGCAGCCGATGCCAAAAACAATGTTGTACAGATATTCGCCGGTTGGATATTCGGAAATCATTCATCGAAAAAGAAATAACCATGAGAAAACTGTTCTTTTTCCTTTCATCTGTCCTCTTTGGAACCGGATTGCTGGCACAGAATTATCCCGATCCTGAATTTAGCAATGAAGTGTTTTTTTTAAAAAAAACGGATAATAATAAACTGGTCCGGCTCGAAAAAGAAAGTGCAAAAATGAATTCTTCTCAAGGAACATTCAAGGGATCGGAAATAAGTTATTCATTCCAGGGAACAAGATCATCGTCACGCCTGGAAAGCGAAAGATCCCTCTCCTTTGTCATCTCAACCGGAACATCAGGTTCTTCACCGGTTACGGCATCAAAATCATCTGATTCGGCCATGGCAGCAAACGGCGTGGATCCAAACATGTTTTCAGGGATGATGAGCCAGATGAATGATCCTTCAAAAACATTCACGCTGTATAAAATGGATATCAGCAAAGGGGAGAGAAAAATCATCATTCAAAAGACCCCCGGGATCAATCCATTTGGCAGCCATAAAATACAATCGAGTGACAAATACACTTTCAGCGCTAAAAAAATAAGAGACGGCTACTGGGAGTTTATAATTGACAAAAAGCTTCCTAAAGGAGAATATGCTTTCTTAATGACAGTAATGGGGATGGGAGGCATGGGCGATGTCATAATATTTGCTTTCGGGGTAGATTGAAACTTGTCCTTTTTTCGATACATTTAAGTATGCAACGGACAGCCTGCATTATTGCATACTTTTTATTTCTCCTGGTCAATACCGGAAGGGCAAACTTATTTGCACAGCAATATCCTTTTGTTCATTATACACCTAAAGATGGCTTGGTCAGTAACATGATCAAAAATATCTGCCAGGATAGTAAGGGCCGTCTTTATTTTACTTCTGTAAACGGGCTAAGTGTTTATGATGGATCCCGTTTTATCAATTACAATTCAAAAAACGGGCTTTATTTTGACATGGTGAACTGTGTAATGGAAATGGGACCTGATTCAATCTGGGTGGTTACCAACAGCAGCAAGATAAATTGCCTTGTTAAGGGAAAAATGAAAATACTGCCATTTAAGGAAGAACATATCATAAATAACTTATGCAGGGATGAAAAGGGAGATATTTATGCTGCCGCAGAAGACGGCTTGCTGTTCTTTGATAAGAAAGATCATTTTACAAAACTTCCCTTCATTGACTTAAGAGGGAATGATGCCAGTTCATACATTAATTATATACTCAATGCAGGAGAGTACCTTATCATACAACGTGATATTTCCCTGGTTTCTGATAATGAAAAGATTTTGTACTTATACTGCAAATCATCACAAAATATCATTGCAGAAATACCCAGCATTTATGCTGTGGTGTCAGCGCCCGACGGAAGAACCTGGGCCAGTACCGAGGCAGGAATAAAAGCTATTGATACAACCTGGTTGAAAAAAGGAAAACTCATTCTGCAGGAATTACCCGAACATTTCGCACATCTTAAAAAGAAAGGCAGGCTCTCTATTGTGTTTGACAGTGGAAATAATTGCTGGCTGGGGGACCAGAGCAGCATATTATTCAAAGTAGCTCCGGACGGTACCACTACTTCTTTTACTTCTGCTTCAGGTTTGGGTATGTTCTATATTAATTCCGTTTTCAGAGACAGGGAGGGCATTACCTGGATTGCCACTAACAACGGCGGCGTTAGCAAACTGGTGCATAACAATTTCACACATATTGAAAAGCCTTTTGATCTTGTACAACCTTCCATTATTTCATATAACCAGGAGAGCGAAAATTTCCTGGTCTATTCAGCATCCGCAGCAGCAGCTGCTATTATTCATGATACTAAAAAAGAAATTTTCAGGTTCAATGATCCCGGGCCACTCTCAGAATTGATTGAAACACCTTATGGTTTTTTTGGTACAAAGAAAAACACTATTTACAAGCTGGCTGCAAAGAATACTATTTTTTATTCCAAGGCTCTGGCTTCTGATTCATCAGACAATACTTATTCCCGCCAGCTCATTGATAAAAACGGAAACCTGATCACAGCAGGTAAATACCACCTGACTGCAATAATAAAAGGTAAAACCGTTTTTAAAAAAGAGATTCCATATTACACTGATTTCCCGGCAATAGACAGTAAGGGAAATATCTGGATTGCTACCCGTGCCAGCGACCTGATCATGTACAGCACGCATCCTGATGATCCATCCAATTACCTGGAACAAAAACTTTTTTTTAAACCAGAACTTACCGGGATTTCACCCCGCTCCATTGTCCTAGATAAAAATGATGATTTCTGGATCGGCACCAGGAATCACGGCATTCATGTATTTACCATACAAAAGGGCAAACTGATAAAAAAATTCAGCCTTACTACAGCAGCCGGTTTATCGGATGATTTCATCACGCATCTTTCCTGCGACCAGGAAAATAATATCTGGGCCAGCAGCGCCTTAGGACTTGACAAGATCAGTAATAAAACTGGGGCTCCGGTTATTGAAAACATCACCCGGCAGAATAATATTTTTCAAAGCGTTTTTGATGTTGTACTTGATAAAGATAACATAGCATGGGGCATTGTTTCCAACGGACTTATTAAAATCACTCCGGAGTTAAAAAAGAAATCAGATTATATACCCACCCTGATGGTAAGCATGTTAAAAACAGAGAAAGACACTATTTATGAAGAACAGCCTCTTTCTTACACACAAAATAATCTCAGCTTCAGCTTTGCAGCTACTTCTTTTTTTAATGAAAAACAAATTTTATACAGTTATCGCCTGCACGGCGGCAGTAACAATCAATGGTCCGAACCTTCCAATTTAAGTACTGTTTCTTTTATTGACCTGCACCCGGGTGATTATGCGCTGGAGATCAAAGCGGTTTTCCCGGCAGGAAGATATCCGCCACAGTTTCTCTCCTATAAATTTTCCATAACAGCGCCGTGGTGGCAGACTTGGTGGTTCCATTCATTGGCTGCGTTGTTTATTATCACCGCCCTGTTCTTTGTATCCCGTTATTATTACCGCAGAAAACTGGAAATAAAAATGGCTGCACTGGAAAAACAACAAGCCATTGAAAAAGAAAGAACCAGGATTGCTACGGACATGCACGATGACCTGGGTGCCGGATTATCCCGCATAAAATTTTTGAGCCAGGCATTAGAAACTAAAAACCCGGATAATGCAGCTATCAAAACCGGGCTGGAAAAAATCACTAACTTTTCAGATGAGATGGCAGAAAAGATGGGTGAAATAATCTGGGCATTGAATCAAAAAAATGATACACTGGCTGACCTTGTTGCTTATATCCGGTCCTACGCCCTGGAATACCTCTCAAATCATGACATTGCCTGCACTATGGACACACCGCTCCACTTACCCGAAACATTTATTGCCGGTGAAATGAGAAGAAATATTTTCCTGGCAGTCAAGGAATGCCTGCACAATATTATCAAACATGCTCAGGCAACATCAGTAAACTTTTCCGTCCGGTTAAATGAATTGATCGAGATCGTCATACATGATAATGGCAAAGGTATTGACTGGAATCATCTGCGTGCAGCAGGGATGGGGCTGCAAAATATTACCAAAAGAATGAACGAGGTAAACGGGAAAGCATCTTTTTTAAATGAAAACGGAGCAAAAGTAATACTCCGTATTCCATTGAGCTTATAACATTCGTCATATTGCTGTTTTAACTGATCACGCTTAATTTTATACAATGCCCATCAGAGTTTCTATAGTTGAAGACCTCGCCGAAGTGAGAGATGGTTTGGCAGAACTGATACGTTCTGATAAAGAATTATTCCTGCTCGATAATTTTGATAATGCCGAAGCCGCCGCTGAAAAACTTCCTTATTTGAAAGCTGATATTGTTATTATGGATATAAACCTCCCGGGCATGAGTGGTATTGAGTGTATCAGGGTAATAAAAGAAAAATGCCCGGGTACGCAATTCATGATGTTCACCGTATATGAAAATGATGAAAAGGTTTTACAGGCCATGCAGGCAGGAGCAACGGGCTACCTGCTGAAAAGAACCAAGCCCCAGAATATTCTTGAAAGTATAAAGGAACTCAGCCAGGGAGGCTCGCCCATGAGCAGCAACATTGCCCGTAAACTGCTTAATATCTTTTTAAACGAAAAAAAATCAACAAAGAAAGAGGTACTGTCTGATCGTGAAAATGATGTGTTGCAATTACTTGCCGATGGTCTTTTATACAAGGAGATTGCAGAGCGGCTCCGGATTGCCCACGGCACGGTCCGTCATCATATCCACCACATTTATGAAAAACTGCACGTACAGAACCGTACAGAGGCGGTCAATAAATTTTTTGACAGGAACTGAACCTGATCGCCCTATCTGACGTTCGTCATATTTCGCTCTCACCTTTTGCCCATTGCCCGAAAATGAAGCAGTCTATAATTTCATCATGGCAATTTTATCAGACTGCAACAATTTTAAAATCTTCATTTTTTAAATAAATAATATGAAAAAGATAGTCTTACTGGCTGTATTTTTTTCCTGCTCTTCAATAATCCATAGCCAGATATTGAAAAAAATTTCTGAAAAAGTAGTAAAAAAGGCAAACGATAAGATTGATAAAAAAATAGACAATGCCGGAAAGGACAATAAAGATGAAACTCCGAATACGCAGAATGAATCAAAACCAGCAGTCAATAATTCTGAGCCTGTTTCTTTGAAAACGTACAGCAAATATGATTTTGTTCCCGGAGAAAGAATCATCTGGTTTGAAGACTTTGCTACAGATGCTATTGGTGATCTTCCCGATAAATGGAATACGAATGGTGCAGGCGAAACTGTAACCACTGAGGGTAAACAAGGTCGTTGGTTTATGCTTACACAAAAAGGAGTTTATATGCCGGATGGAGTTGATTCACTTCCTGAAAATTTTACTCTTGAATATGATATGTTGATAGATCAGCCGGTACATTCCTGGGGTATCACTACCAACCTTGCAGAATTGAAAAGCCGGAATAAGCCGGAAGACTGGCAAACATCAGCATACAATTATTTTTCATTGAACATACTTCCGGGTGGAGAAGGACTTGGAAGCTGTAGTTACGTAAGGAAGAAAACCGGTGAAACGGAAGCGGCAACCAGTACTCAAATCACCTATTTCAAAGACATTGCCAAACCTGTGCATATAGCTTTCTGGCGGCAAAAAGAAAGATTGCGGGTTTATATCAATGAAGATAAAGTATGGGATGTTCCCAAGGCCATTGTTCCGGAAGCTAAATTGAATTCACTTATTTTCTTTATCCAGCTGAAAGAAGATAAATGGAATTTTTTACTCAGTAATTTGCGTTTAGCAGTCGGTGCGCCTGATACCAGGAAAAAAATACTGGAGCAAAACAAATGGGTAACTCATGGAATTTTATTTGATGTCAACAGCGATAAAATAAAACCCGAATCGTATGGCACATTGAAAGAAATGGCCAATGTACTAAAAGAATTTCCTGACCTGAAAGTGAAAATTGTTGGTCATACCGATGCCGATGGAAATGATGCAAGCAATCTTGACTTATCAAAAAGAAGAGCAGCCTCTGTAAAAGCATCATTAGCAAAAGAATTTGGAATAGATGAAAGCCGCATGGAAACTGATGGCAAAGGAGAAAGTGAACCGATAGATAAAAATGATACTTCGGCGGGGAAAGCGAATAACCGGAGGGTGGAGTTTATAAAAATTTAAATATTCATTTTATGCGCATACTTATATTATTGCTTTTGATTTCTTCAAACACAATATTTACTTACTCACAAAAGCCTCAAAAAACTATTCCTCAAAAGAAGCAAGTGATTCCTTCACAAAACGAGATACAAACTCAAATGCAATCTGCTGTTGATGAACTGAACAATCAGATCGCAGCCCTTGAAAAACAAATTGCCGATGCAAAGAAAAATGAAGAAGATGCCGAAACCATAAAAAACATGGAAGAACAACTCGCCATGTTAAAAAAGCAGTTGGCCACTATAGAGGGAGTTTCAAAGGGAATGAAAAAAATGCCGAAGAATGTAATCAAACAAGCGATAGAGAAAGATTCAATTGAGCAGTTGCGGATAGTATCAGTTCCAAAATTGGATAAGAAAAGAATCGCCATGATGCCAAAAAAACCACTCACTGATACTCAGTTGATCGTATTTGTGAAAAATGTTCAACTCGAAGTAGAGCGGCTTATACCAAAACAAGAAAAAGAAGAAGCATCCAAAATTTACACAGCAGCAAAAGCTGCCGGGAGATCTTCAAATGCAATCAGTAATATCGCAGCTAATCTATGGGCCAGTGGTATGCCGGACCAGGCCATTTATGTCATGGGTAAAGAATGTGTTGCCAACCCGAATAATGGAAACAACCTGAATAATTATGCAGCTTTCCTTACGATGGTTGGGGGTGACCATGCTGCCATCCCCATTCTTGAAAATCTCGATAGCAAATATCAGGGCAACAGCACCATCATGAATAACATGGGACAGGCATGGTATGCACTTGGTGATATGAATAAGGCGAAATTTTACCTTGATAAAGCAATCGGAGCATTTGAATATCATTCTGAAGCCAACCAGACCAAATGCTGGATACTGAAATCAGAAGGAAAAGATAAAGAAGCAATAGAAGCATTAAAACGTTCGATCCAGGAAGTTTATACTACCGAAAAAGATCACCTTTTGGATAAGTTGGGTGGAAAATTGACATTCAGGGATTTTCGATTCGTTTATCCCGGAAAACCTGTTGCATCCGGACAAACAGGCCCGGTAGAACAGTTAGGAATAGATAAATTCATTAAGGCCATCCCTGACTATCCATTTGAGGGTGGGTTGGTATCAGAAAAAAGCCGGGAAGAATGGTATGACTTCAGACAAAAGCTAAGTGCGGTAAAAGAAATTGTAGATAAGAAAACTGAAATGCTCAAGCCTTTAGTTGATGCACATAACAAAGCTATTGTGGCCAATTCAAAACTATTAAAGCCGTATAACAATCATATTCATATAACAGCAAAAAGAAAAGTGATGGTCATCTCCGAATGGTTGACGGACAGGATCGTTGACCTGGACAAAGAACGAAAAAAGATAGATGATTCGATAAAATTGTGGAGAACTGATTTTGATAACGCTATGAAAAATCTTGAGCAATGCGGGGCCAGGAAAGATGCCGCAACTACTTTCGTATCAAATGCGAATAGATTAAACCAGCAATGGAATACCAAATATCTCAACATATTAAAAGCATATTACAACGAGTTTGCCCGGTTGTCACTGTACTACGCCACAGACCACTCTGAATACCTGCTTTTAATTGAAAGCTGCAAGTCGGGTATATTAACTGCCTTGATGGGTTTAGCTTGTGTCTTTGAAGTCGGGTGTGCTCCTTCAACGACTTCACAACAACAATTAACAGGTGCACTGCCTGACTTTGATTCGCTCACCTGCCAGTATAAAGACAAAATTTACATTCCACCTTTTACTACTATAACAACCGAATGTAATATTATGACGACAGAGATTGAGCTGGGAACTGAAACTTTATTCGAAGGATTTGAATTAAAACTCAAAGGAGGAATGGTGGAGAATCTCAATTCAGGAAAAATTACAAAGGGCACAATAGAATTAGGTGTGGAGGGGGGAATAAGCGGGAACATTGGCCCGGTAGAAGGAGCCGTAAAAGGTGGAGTGGCTACGGGAATAGAAATAATCAGTGACGGTGTTAAAGAAGTATATGTGAAAACCACAATTAGCGCTGAATGGACAGGACACATTGATGAAGCTGATCCAAAATTCCTGGACGAACCAACTATGGATAGTAAAGGTACTCCTATTGGGCAGGGAGAAGCCAAAATAAGCTGGAATGCGGGACCCAAAGGCGACTGGGGTTTTGAACATAACACTATCTCCACTTCAGGCTCAAGTGATTTCACCAGTATAGTATCCAAGGGTTCCAAAATAATATTGAAGGCTTTAAAATAAACGAAAAATGCCCGATGAAATAGATAAACTTTTTTGTTGTTGTTATCATTTCTTTCGAACCATGCGAAAACAATAAATGAAGAAATTTTATATACAAAAGCCGCAGGCAATGAACGATAAAGAAGATATGCCATGAGAATATTTTGCACTATTTTATTCCTTCTCATTCTCCATCTATCCTCCTGGAGCCAAAAAAGCATCACTACCAGCGCCCCCTGTACCGATTCCATGGCACAGAACACCAAAGGCCGTTGGGTACCCAATTATGATCTCGCCACAGCAGTATCTAAATCCCAGAAACTGGAAGCCTATAATCGGGTTGATATTTTACATAATATTCTTGTGAAAATGTTTCCTGTTCCGGTTGGCGTTGATGTACGGGTAAACCGGAGCGCCGGTAATACTTATTATGGCGCATCAAGGAAATATTATTTCACAAAAGACAGTGTACTTACGTTTGATTATTTGAATAAACTACCCATCATATCCTTCAGTTACTTCGCAAATTTTTCGCCACATTATTGTGCTCATACAAATAAGGGGATTGTATTTACTCCCGGATCAAAAAATGAAAACAGTGATGGTATAGGTATTTTGGTAAACAATCTTACCGGCCTGGCTAATCCGCCAACCGGTGAAGACTGGACGATAAACGGGCAACCGGTAGCCATGATGAGCTCTATGATAACTGAGAAATGGAAGGGTTATGAAATGTATGGAGATGTAAGATTAAACGGCAGAAGCATTCTGATACATCGTCCGGGTATGCTTCCCTATATTCCCGTTACAAGAAAACAATACCTGGAACGCTGCATTAATCAAACTACAAGGCTTTATGATAAAACGATTGAATGGGAAAGGAACATGCCGGTGCGCAGCCTGGAAGAGCAGGAAGCCGAAAAAAAAGCGAAGCTGGCGAAGTTTGAAAAAGATTTTGGTAAAGATCCAAAGCGATTGAAATCTGCAGTGGATTATTATATCTCGGGTTATAAAACAGATCAGCAAATAAGAGACGAAAGAGTAACAAGTGCAATAAGGTTGAAAGAACAGGAATTAAAAAAGTTCACAGATGAATTGGAAAAAACAAGCCGTGAAGGACTTCTGGATTCACCTGCCGTTATCCGGGTGATGTATGATTCAAATCTCATTTTTGATACCGATCCCAAAACAGGTTCCATGCTGATAACTGAAAATCCTGATTATATACGCAAAGATCTTTCGGTACATATACCCCAGTTAATAATTTTTAAATGGAAATGGAGCCCCGATTTTTACCCGGCACATAAACAAATTGAAAAAATCTTCTTACAGGATTTTCCAATTGAAAAAATTCAGGCAATGATTGATAAATAAAATCATGTTATGAAAAAAAATAAATTCATATTCTTTTGGCTCATCTTGCCATTACTTTCACAGTTTCGGGATCAGCATGTGCGTAATAATGATCTTGCTGAATACGAAGTACGGTTTACTCATACAGGTTACACTTTAATATATGGAACTCTTGCAGATTGCCAGATTCGTTCCAATGGGAAAGTGGTGCTAAGCGGATTGCTAGAGGGCGATGAAAGCGGTGAATTAGAAGACCCTGTCCTTTATGTTGGTAAATTGCATTTGGAAATTGATATGGATATATGCAGCGCCAAGCGGCTAGGTAATGGGGAAGACAAGCTCTGTAGCATGCGGGTGATTGGCAATGGGCCTGTAAATGTTGAACTGGAATTATCAGATAGCTCCACCAACCAGGATTCGTATATTAAAATCAACTACGATAGCACTTTGGGCCGATTTCAAAAATCAGTGAATGGTGATTGTGATCATACTCAAATGGTAGAAGAAGAGAATATGGTGCCGGATAAAACTATTGCAACCATATTTAATGGTCGTGAGCTGCCTATGATTACTACACGGTCTTTGGGAAGGCTTGTTATTGGACGAAGATATATTGAAAGAGATGGTGGCAATGAAACAGTAGTAGAAGTATTGCGGAAGCTAAAATGAATGACGCAATGCCTGGCAAATAGATTGTAACAGCAAATATTCTGAACAATAACGGTAAGACCCAATTCTCCGATGATCAGAAATAATATATAAAGATGAAACATGCGATTACCTCTTTGATAAATTTTCTGTTCTCAATGACGATGATGCAATCCCTGATTTCACAATCTGGTACATTCGGTCATTTGATTTATACAGTTCCTCCAGGCTGGAAGGAAACCAAGTACCAGAACGGAATACAACTGGGCATATCTCCTGCACCCCGGGAATTGCTGACGATACAAATATTACAATCCATGAATTTTTCCGGAACGATGGAACAGGCTCTTGAAAAAAGTTATGATGAAACCTGCACTATTTTACAAGTGACCAAAATGAGGGAAGTAAGCGGTTTGAGTTATACTGCAAAAGATCCCAAAAAATCTTTTAAAGGATGGGAATATATTCGCTGTTCCGGAGGCATCCATGTTAATAACGGCACTCCTTATCCAGATGAATATGGCCTTGAGTTATTTGTTCTAAAAATCAATAATCGTTTTGAACGGATAGCTATTGTGAAATCAAGAAATACCTGCGGAGGATTATCAAGATATTATCCTTCTGACAGGTTAAGCTTTCATAATGCTATTGAAGATTTTTTGTTCTCACTGAAATTCGATGACTGGACGGAACCTGTTGTGGCAAACGGCACTCTTAATGGAAATGTTTTTACAGGTGTATGGCAAGGCCTTTCCCTATCAGTCGGTCTTTCAAAACCGGGGGCGCCACTGGGAGCAGAATTAACTGTGAAGCATCTTATCCTGTTTTCAAACGGGCAGGCTTATTTCGGAAAGAATTTTCCTTTTGAAGGTTTGGACGAATTAAACACCTGGATCAGTGCAGAAAATGACCGAAGGGATTGGGGTTATTACAGCTTCAATAGTGGCAGGGGCTTTTTAAAATTACCTTATGAAGAAATCCCCATGCGGGTAGAAAATAACAAGCTCATCATTACTACCAATAAAACCGATCATGGATTTATAAAGCAAAGCCCGGTTGATGGCACTACCTTCAACGGCACATACACTATGAGTGAAGCCTATGGCATAATACCATCTATAAGTTTTAGTTCTGATGGCAGATTTGTTGACAAAGGCGCTGTCAGAGTCCTTTATCATGACAATAACGGATGCACTAACCCGGGGATAACCGGTGGCTCCGGCACTTATGAAGTAAAAAATCATTCCCTGATTTTTTCATACTCCGATGGCAGGAAAATAAAAATTGCCATCACCGGCAGCGGGTTGGGAAAAAATAATCCGGACCCGCACGTTCTGATTCTCAGTTTTAATGAAGACAGACTTTCAAAGTAGTGACCGGGTAAAAAAAATCCTCTTGCATAAGAGGAATAATAAAATAACCGGTGAAAATATCTTATGTCCCGCTTTCTTCCAAAGCTTTAAAACTCTTCACCTGCTGGGCATCCATAGATATGGAAATAGCACCCAAAGCTTTACTCACCGGGCAATTGGCTTTTGCTTCTTCAGCATATTGAGGAAAATCTTTTACTTTCAATTTGGGGACTTTCGCCCTCACCACCAAATGACTTCCTGTAATGGCTCCGTTTTCCAGTGTAAGGGTACACTTTGTTTCGATCCGGCTGGGTGTAAAACCGGCGGCGCCTAAAACAAAACTTAACTTCATGGAATAACAACAGGCATGCGCCGCTGCTATTAACTCCTCGGGGTTAGTGTACGTACCGTCTTCAAAACGGCTCCTGAAATCGTATTTCTTATTTTTAATTACTCCGGATTGGGTGGTGACTTTTCCACCGCCTTCTTTACCGGTTCCTTTCCAGTTGGCTGTTGCTGTTCGTTTCATATAGTATATTTTATTTAAAGTTAATTGATTTTTTCCGGGCTTTCATCAGCAAGTTCTGCAAGCCTGTCTTCCGGCCTGTTATATTCAATAATGAAATTATTCTTTCCCGAGCCTAACAGTATTTTTAAAAACTTCTGCTGTACCAGTTCCAGCAGGGAAAGAAATAAGAATATAGCATGCACCCTGTTCTCGCACCGGTCAAATATTTCATGAAATGCCACTGATTTCCGCTGCTGAGCAAGCGAAAGCATCTGGTCGCGGCTTTCTTCCATGGTATAATCATACTGCACTACCGTATGCACCGGTTTATTGTGGCGGTCCGAAAACTTCTGCATGGCCTTTTCAAAAGCCCTCATGAGTTTGAACAGGGTGATCGCCTGTATCTCTGTTCCTTCTCCGGCAGCCTCACCTATCTCAGAAAGCTCTTGCTGGATATTTCCTCTTTTTACCAGCAGCATCCGCTGTGCTTCCATTTCTGCCATCTGCGCAGATGCTTCCTTGAATCTTTTATATTCCAGTATTTTATTGATCAGTTCCTGCCTCGGATCTATTTCATTACCCATTTCATCCAGTTCCTTGCGGGGCAAAAGCATTTTGGCTTTGATGCGCATTAACGTGGATATAAAAAGAATGAACTCACTTGAAAGTTCAATATTCAATGATTCCTGCTCATGAATGTATTGAAGAAAATCATTCGTGATTTTCGTGATCGGAATATTATAAATATCCAGTTCGTCTCTTTCGATAAAAAACAAAAGAAGATCGAATGGCCCTTCAAACTGGGGAAGTTTTATCTGGTAATTGGAGGTATTCACTAAATCTGATTTAAAGTTTCCGGCTTGTACAAACCCTGGTTACAAAGCTAAGGATTGCGGTGCAATCCATGCCTGTTACCCTGCAAGCGTCCGAAACGGAAAAGATACTGTATTTTTTAATGCCTTTTAAAATTTTACTGCCAGGCCAATCCCCATCAGTTCTTTTACCTGGAGGGAGGCACCGCCGATACTGCCGTCCCCTTTAACTGTTTTGATATCATTATCGTAGATCATATCCACATTCAGATTCATTGAGATCACTTTGGTCACTTTCACCAGCAGCATATTGGTCCAGAATACATCAATATTCTGCGGGTCATGTTTGTAATTGGAAAACAGATCCAGCCTGCCCTGGAAACTGGCGCTTTTACTGAGTATGGCTTTATAGCTGGCCGAAGCAAAAGCGCCAAACTCAGACCTTGACCTTTTTCCCGGCTCCACACCATAGGCGCCGGCGTTTGATAAACTGTCTTGTTTGACTATTACCCAACGAGCCGTGACCGGTGAAAGAAAAACAGAAAAGTTTTTACCGGGCTGGTAGGTTATACCCGGAGACAGGATCACATAAGCCGGAGCAAAAAAATCCGAGGTTAAAACTTTTGTATTGTTATCAGGATAAGCATACCCTTTGCTGAACTGTGTGCGGAAATTGAACAAGCCGCTCAGGTACCATTCTTTGTGCAATTGATATCCATATCTGGAGAGCAGGTCAATCCGGTCATCCGACTTTCGTGTGCCCAGGCTGGTAGTATTTAAAAAACCATAAGCTAAATCAAGTGTATTATCCCATTGATGTCTTTCTTTTTTGTAAAAGGCATGAAGGCTGAGCAATGTTGTAATGGAAAGGGAAGATTTATCTCCGCCTGCCGCCCAGTTTCTCAAAGCGCCCTGGTTTAAATTCAGGTTATAAAATCCTCCTGTTTTCCACAGCTTCTTACTGGTATCTGCTTCATCTTTTTTGATCGTCTTATTTGCATCCGCCTGCAGTTGTTTCATCGTCTGGTCCTGTGCGAACAATGCTTCAAAGCTCATTACGGTTATCACCAGAAAATAAAAAATAATCTTCATAAAGTTGATTTTAAAAAATAATAAGGCAGGAACAGCCATAACCATTCCTGCCTGGAATATGTTTGAAAAAATTTATTTTTTTAACGCATCCCTTATTTCCATCAGCAACTGATCTGTAGAAGAAGGTGCAGCAGGTGCCGCTTCCTCTTTTTTCTTTAAAGCATTTATTGCTTTAACAATAAGAAACATAATGAATGCAACAATAATAAAATTTATAACCGCTGTCAGGAAATCGCCCCATTTCAGATAGACTGCTTCTTTAAGTACTTTCCCTGTTCCATCCACAACGGAATCTTTAAGTTTCAGCATATTCTTGCTGAAATCAGTGCCACCGATCAACCCGATCAATGGTGAAACAATTCCTTCCGTCAATGAGCTGACAACTTTACCGAATGCAGCTCCCATTACAAAAGCAACCGCAATGTCAACGAGATTGCCTTTCATGGCAAATGTTTTGAATTCCTTTAGCATTCCCATATAGATGAATTTTTAAAGGGGCAAATATAAACCTTAATTTTAATTTACTTTTTTAAACCCGGGTAATGCATATCCAGGCTCACCAGCAGGTCATGCAGTTGTTTGGCTATAATATATTCTTTATACCAGTTCTGATCTGAAGGTACAATGGTCCATGGTATCGTATCACAGTTTTCAAAGCAATCTTCATAAGCTTTCATATAATCATTCCACAGTTTTGCTTCTTTAAAATCCTGTTCATTATATTTCCACATCTTCCCCGGGTCCTTGGTACGTTCTTTCAACCGCTCCTGTTGCTCCTCCCTGGAAATATGCAGGTAAAATTTCAGAATATGTGTGTTATTATGATATTGCAGCAACTCTTCAAAATCATTAATGGATTTCATTCGCTTATATGCCGTTTCATCATCACAGAATTTGTGTACCCGGGTAACGAGTATATCCTCGTAATGAGACCTGTTGAACACCTGGATCATTCCTTTGGCCGGTGCATGCTGGTGCACCCTCCATAAAAAATCATGCGCTGCTTCTTCCGGTGTGGGAACTTTAAAAGATTTTACCGTTACCCCCTGCGGGTTTAATTTTCCAAATACCGAACGGATTGTTCCGTCTTTGCCGCTGGCATCCAATCCCTGGAGGACCACCAAAACAGAATGTTTGTGTTCTGCATATAATAAATTCTGAAGTTCATCCAGGTTATCAAGGATTTTTTGCAGTTTATCTTTTGTTTCTTTTTTCTCAAAATTTTCCGGGGCCCTGGTGGATATACTGCTTAGTTTTATTTTTCCCATATATTAATTTTATTGAAACAGCTGCAAGATAAAAAATGTTTTATTCTGCTGCCGTACCTTCGCCGGGCCTGAATAAAACATACTATTCACATTGATTACATGAATAACAAGGCCATCAGCTGGATCATTTTTATATTATTGTCATTTATCTGGGGCAGCCCGTTTATCATTATGAAACTAAGCAAAGAAAGCCTGCCTCCTTTGATGATGACGGCTCTCTTAATTTTTTCAGCAGGAATAGTCTTACTGCCGTTTGCTTTTTTTCATATTTCAAAAATTCCGAAAAATAAAATAGGGTTTATCATCATTGCAGGCATTTTCGGGAATCTTCTGCCTGCTTTTCTCTATCCGGTTGCTATTTCAAATAATGTGGACAGTGCATTAGCCGGCATTCTTAATGCCCTTACTCCCATCTTTGTAATTATCCTGGGATTGCTTTTTTTTAAAACAAGGGTGAGTTCATCAAAAGCCACCGGCGCCCTGATCGGCTTTGCGGGCATGTGCCTTTTGACCTTGATGGAGCGAACCGTCAATTTTCAAAATACGGGATATGCTTTACTGATTGTGCTGGCCACTGTAAGTTATGCAGTCAACATCCTGCTGGTGGGTCATTTTCTGAAAGAACAGAACCCGATTCATATAACTACTGTTTCCATTTCATTCCTGGTTATTCCTTCTGCAATTATACTGTGGCAGCAGGATTTTTCTGCCCTTGATTTTCACAGCTCTGAAGTACTCTGGTCGGTAACAGCAATTGCCCTTTTTGGCATTGCCGGTACAGCCATTGCCACCGGTTTGTTTTATATTTTGCTGAAAAAAGGCGGTGGCGTTTTTGCCTCCATGATTATTTACGGAACACCCTTCGTTGCATTATTCTGGGGATTCATTGATCACGAAAAAATCACCGCACTTCGAATCGTTTCCTTATTAATTATTCTTGCAGGGGTCTATCTTGCCTCACGCAACGGCAGTGAAAATAATTAACGGCACAATCATTTATACCGCCATAATCTCTTTCTCTTTTGCAGCAAGATGTTTTTCTATGGCGCTGATGTATTTATCCGTAACCTGTTGAACAATATTCTCCGTATCCTTGGCAACATCTTTACTTAGCCCGTTTTTCTCCAGTTTTTTAACCTGCTCTATTGCATCCCGGCGTATGTTACGAATCGCTACACGGGAGTTCTCCGCTTCAGCATGGCATCTCTTTACCAGTTCCTTTCTTCTTTCTTCGGTTAAGGGAGGTAAAAACAACCGGATCAGGCTACCGTCATTTTGGGGTGTGATGCCAATATTTGCAGCAAGAATCGCTTTTTCAATGGGATGCAGCATATTCTTTTCCCATGGCTGTATGCTCAATGTTCTTGCATCCATCACACTCACATTGGCCACCTGGCTGATGGGCATCTGGGAACCGTAATAGTCCACCATAATACCGTCAATCATTTGCGGATTGGCTTTGCCCGCCCTGATCTTCGTTAACTCTGTTTCCAAATGAGCGATCGCTTTTTTCATATTTTCTTCAGCAGATCCGGCAATCGTTGAAATATCTTCTGGCATAAAATGATTTTTGTGCAAGCAAAACTAAGGAAACGGCAGTAACCTAAAAAAATGCCGGAAGTAATTTAAGAGAATCTTCCGGCGATACTACTTATTGCTGAGAAAAATTATTTTTCTTCCACGGCTGCTGTTTCTTTGGCCAGGGTTACCACTTTTGAAGCCGGTTTTAATTCTGAAACACTATTCAGGCTCTTGGCTATAATCAAAGTGCGTCTCGGCTTCCGGTAATACAAAATCCCGAAACCGATAAAACTCAATGATAACATCATCAGAAACAATTTAGTCGGGCCCATATCCCGTGCCACTATGGCAAGAGCAACAAATGCCGCATTTACAGACAGGCATATTAATGTAATAGCTTTATGGCCGAATCCTCTCTCAAGCAAAAGATGATGAACATGATTACGATCGGGAGTAAAAGGAGAAAAGCCCCTGTAGATACGGATAGAGAAAACACGCAATGTATCCAAAAGCGGAACTATCAAAATTGAAAAGCCGACAGCAGCGGCAGATTCAACCGGTATGGTCATGAAAGGCTGATCAGCAATGTTGATAAACTTAATCACGAGAATCGAATTAACCAGCCCTATCATCAGGGATCCCGAATCTCCCATAAATATCTTTGCAGGATGATGATTGAAGATCAGAAAAGCTACCAGGCTGCCGGCCAGGGCAAAAGCCATTAGCGCATAGGCTTGTTCGCCGGCAAAGACGAAATAAGTTCCAAAGACCAGCGTGGTGAAAATGCCAAGGCTGCTTGCCAGGCCATCCACGCCATCAATGAGATTAAATGAATTGATCACTACGATAATGGTCAGGTAAGATAATGCCAATCCGAAACTTTCAGGCACTTTATCTATTCCAAATAAACCATGCATGCTATCCAGCCGGATCCCGCCAAGATGAATAAGTATGGATGCAGCGATCACCTGTCCAATAATCTTTTTTGTTGCAGATAAAATGAGAATATCGTCTTTCAGGCCTAAAAAGAAAATTATCACGGCAGCTGCAAAAAAATATTGAAACTCGGGATTAAGGCTGACCTGAATAGAAAGAAGTGAAGCCAGAAAAAAGCCCCCGAAAATACCCACACCACCCAAAGAGGAAACAGGGGAGGAATGCAATTTCCTCTCATTAGGAATATCAAACAATTTTTTCTCTTCCGCAATCTGTAATACTGCAGGTATCGCCAAAAAGCTAATGATAAAGGAAACGGAAGCTGTGAGTAAAATGTCCAGCATCAAGTAGTATTTGCCGTGCAAAAATAAGGCTTAGCACGTATGTAAAACAATTTATTTTATGGCTAATTTCCTGCGTTAACACCTTATTATTATCCCTGTCACTGAAATAAATTTGACAGTAAATTTGCGAAAGGAGAATTGTATTGAAAAAGAACGCAACTTTGCAAAACAAAACTTTTTAAGAAAAATCTCCTGTTTTTTAAACGGAAAAGAAAAATAAATTTATGCCGGAACTTCATTCAATTGCTACCCAGGTCCGCCGTGATATCATCAGGATGGTACACGATGCAAACAGCGGACACCCGGGTGGATCGCTGGGATGTGCAGATTTTCTTACCGCACTCTATTTCAAAGTAATGAAACATGATCCTGCATTCAACATGGATGCACATAATGAGGATATTTTTATTTTATCAAACGGGCATATCTCTCCTCTCTTTTACTCTGTATTGGCCCGTTCTGGTTATTTTGATGTTAAGGAATTGGCTACCTTCCGGAAAATTAATTCACGCTTGCAGGGGCACCCGGCTACTCATGAACACCTGCCGGGAGTGAGAATCGCTACCGGTTCATTAGGCCAGGGCATGAGTGTAGCTATTGGCGCTGCCCTTGCCAAAAAATTAAACGGAGACCCCGCCACCGTATTTTCATTGCATGGAGACGGGGAATTAGACGAAGGCCAGGTTTGGGAAGCCATTACTTTCGCGGCACATCATAAAGTTGATAACCTCATTTCTGCCGTTGACTGGAACGGCCAGCAAATAGATGGCCCTACTGACCAGGTCATGCACCTCAGGAATATCCGTGAGAAATTCAATGTATTTGGTTGGACAACCCTGGAAGTGGATGGCAACGATATTAATGCTGTTGTAGCTACTTTGGAAAAAGCAAAATCGCTGAAAGGACAGGGAAAACCGATCGGCATCATGATGCATACTATTATGGGTAAGGGAGTTGACTTCATGGAAAACGACCATAACTGGCATGGCACCGCTCCAAATGACGAACAATTTCAAAAAGCACTGGCACAATTACCCGAAACCCTGGGGGATTATTAAAGAAGCCGGGTTGACAGGGCTTTTAAAGTTTGTGAAAAAATCATTACCGGAGTTTCTTTGAAAAGATCAATACAAAAGATTTTCTTTTCACAACAGAACTTTTTCAAACTGATAAATATTGATCCTATTCACTCCTAAGCGAAAATTCCTGGAGCGCAGCCTTGCGTGCAGGAATCCATGATGCAATCAGTGCAATAACGAAGACAGTGGCCCCTACCAGCAGAAAATCCATCAACCTGAGTTTCACCGGGAAATAATCAATGATAAATGAGCCCTGCAATGGTATCAGGTGAAAGTAAACCTGGGCCCATGCAATAAGCATTGCCAGCAGCATGCCCGCTCCCCCGCCAATGACAGCGATTAAAAGACCTTCACTGAGAAATATTTTCTGAATAAAATTCCGGTTTCCTCCTAAGGCATAAAGAACATTAATATCTTTTTGTTTTTCCAGTACCAGCATGGTCAGTGCGCCGATCATATTAAATGCAGCCACAACGAGGATCAGGCAAAGGATGCCATAAATGATCCAGCGTTCCAGGTTCATCACCGAATAAAGCCCCTGGTTTTGCTCAAATTTATTCTGAATAAGATAACCGGCTCCGAATATTTTTTTCAGATCTTGTTTCACCGCATCGGCCCTGGCAGGGTTACGCAAACTGATCTCAACATTGCTGTATTCATCCGGAGCCAACCTCAAGGCGCTCTTTACAAAATCAATGTTGGTGATACCATATTTATTATCGAAATCTTCCTGTATCAGGAATGTTCCCGAAGAATTGATGGTGTCTGCACTGATATCTTCCAGCAAATTGATCTGTTCTGAATTGCTTTTTCTTGGCAAATAGATCTTTAATGTAAACAGGTTGCGGTCAGCCTGTATATGGATTGCATTCTCCACACCGGCGCCCAGTATGATCTCCGGATCCTCTGCCGTTCCAAGGTCATAGCTTCCCTTTACCAGGTGGTCTGCAACGCCTGTAGTGTAGCGATAATTTTCATCCACGCCTTTTAAGTAAACCACTGTTTGGTAATCGCCGTTCTGCAACAGGGCTTTTTCTTCCACTACCATCGAAAAGTTTTTTATCTCTTTAAGAGACTTAATTTTCTGTACCTGCCCAGGAGTGATGAGCATCGTTTTTCCCGAAACGGGTGAAATCTTCAGGTCAGTGTAGAATGTGGAATACAATGATTTTACCAGTCCTTCAAATCCGTTGAATACGCTTAACACCAGTATCAGCGCTGTGGTGCCGATCAATACGGCAACAATGCTGATCCAGGCAATGATATTAATAGCATTGGTGGACTTTTTTGCTTTGAAATAGCGCCATGCAAATAAAAAATTCAGAAGGCTCAAAATCTTTAAAATTTACTGATCGGGCTTTTTCTTACCGGGATTGTCAGGTGTTTGCTGCTCTTTTATTTGCTTAAACAGTTCTTCCATCCGGAAAACATGATCGAGTGTGTTATCCCGGAAGAATTTCAGCACCGGCACATTCCGTAGCTGGTGCCTGACCCGCCCGGATAATTCCTTTTTTATTTCCCAGTTTTTTTCTTCAATTTTTTTCAATGCTTTCTGAGCATCGGTTACCTGGAAGAAACTCAGGTATATTCTTGCCTCCAGCAAGTCAGGAGTTATTTTAACGGAAGAAATAGAGATCATGCCGCCATCGAGCATAGTTAGCCCCAGCCGCTGAAATATTGTATTCACCTCTTCCTGAATAAGCCCTGCAACCTGCTTTTGCCGTTTTCCTTCCTGCATAGTATTAGCGGTTCGTTCGCTGCAAAAGTAGTTACTTTGCCCCGTTTCAATTTGGTTCCGGCATGAAGAAATATTCAAGAGTATTCCAATACCTGAAAAGATATAAAAGCAGGATCAGCCTTTATTTTCTTTTTATTCTGTTGTCCGTTATTTTTTCAATTGTATCGGTCGGAATGCTGATGCCATTCCTGGATCTTATTTTCAAAGGCAATACAGGCGCATCGGAACTGGTGAAATCCACCAGCAACCCGGTGCTCAAATTCGTGAGGGATATGCTTGTTGACATGATGAGCAGCGGAAGCAATGGTAAATTACAAGCACTTGCAATAATATGTATCCTGATATTATTATTCATCTTCCTCAAAAATCTTTTCCTGTACCTGTCCTACTATGTACTGAACCCTGTAAAAAATGAAATCTCTAACAAACTGCGTGCAGAACTTTATGATAAAATATTAAGGTTGCCCATTGGATATTTTACAGAGCAAAGAAAAGGAGACCTGATGAGCCGCATTACCAACGACCTTGCTGAAGTAGAAAATTCTGTTGTAGGCACCCTGGAAGGCTGGATCCGGGATCCGCTGACTATTTTAATCGTTCTTGGATCACTGCTTGTATTAAGTCCGCAATTGACACTCTTTCTTTTAGTATTGCTGCCGGTAATGGGTTTTATAATCGGGAGAATTTCCCGTTCTTTAAAAAGGCAATCGCAGGATGTCGCCATAAAATATGGCCAGAGTGTTTCCATCCTTGACGAAACACTTGGCGGCCTCAGGGTGATTAAAGCATTCAACATAGAAGATTTATTAAGAAAAAAATTCCTTGACGTTAATGATTCATTGCTCCAAACAAAAAATAAAATCAGTTTCCGGAGAGATCTCGCTTCGCCCTTATCCGAGTTTTTGGGTGTCGTGATCTTCGCAATCATTCTCTGGTTTGGAGGAAGACTTATTTTGAAAAACGAAATTACCCTGGAAGCTTCTTTGTTTTTGACCTATCTCGCATTGTTTTACAACATAATTACCCCGGCAAAATCTCTTTCCACGTCTTTCAGCAATATGCAGAAAGGTTCGGCAGCTATCGGCCGTATCGAGGAAATACTCCAAACGCCGGTGACGGTTGATGATAATCCCAGCGGAAAAAAGATCTCTGCATTTAATGACAGGATCGAATTCAGGAATGTAACATTTGCGTATGATGACCTGGTGATCTTAGATAATATCAGCCTCGTCATTGAAAAAGGGAAAACCATTGCGGTGGTAGGTTCTTCCGGCGCCGGTAAATCAACTTTGGCTGACCTGATACCCAGGTTTCATGATGTGACCGCAGGAGAATTACTGATTGATGGCATCAACATCAAAGACTATTCCTTACACTCCCTGCGCAGCCAGATGAGTATCGTAACCCAGGAACCGATTCTTTTTAACGACAGCATTGCCAACAATATCGCCCTGGGCCATGAAGGCACCAACCGTGAAGAGATTATTCATGCTGCAAAAATTGCCAATGCCCACGATTTTATCATTCAAAAAGAACAGGGCTACGATACGAACATTGGCGACCGCGGCAGTAAATTAAGCGGCGGTGAAAGGCAACGCCTGACTATTGCAAGAGCCGTATTAAAAAACCCGCCGATTCTTATCCTGGACGAAGCAACTTCTTCACTCGATACGGAAAGCGAAAGGCTGGTCCAGGATGCTATCAACAACATGATGCAAAACCGAACCAGCATAGTGATCGCCCACCGCTTATCAACCATTCGCAACGCCGATGAAATTATCGTATTGCAAAAAGGAAAGATCGTTGAAAGAGGCAACCATGATCAACTGATGATTCAAAACGGATTTTACAAGAAGCTGGTGGAGATGCAGGAAGTGAGATAAAAATTAATGGTGCTGACATATCCTTCCTGAAAATATCCATGTAACTATTCAGCCACTCTCACCTATTCGCTAAGTTTGCACCATGTCCTTACCGCTGAAAAATACTATCGGATACCGGGTTGTCTGTGATTGGCTTGCTGCGCAACAACGGCAGCCTTTTTTATTTCAACAGGAAACCTGGCAGCATATTATCAATGGTGAAAGCGGCCTGGTAAATGCACCGACCGGCTGCGGCAAAACATTTTCTGTTTTTCTTGGCAGCCTCATTCAATTCATCAATGAACACCCCGGAGATTACAGGAACAAAATAAATTGTGGCCTTCAATTACTTTGGATCACACCCCTGAGGGCACTGGCAAAAGATATTGCAAGAGCTATGGAAGAAGTTGTTTCCTCTTTGGAAATGAAATGGAAAATCGCTACCCGGAATGGTGACACCGGCACTGCAGAAAGAGCAAGGCAAAAAAGACAAATGCCCGAAGTGCTTATCATCACACCGGAAAGTTTGCATTTGCTGCTGGCGCAAAAAGGATATGCTGAATTATTTTCTTCATTGAAAATAATTGCTATTGATGAATGGCATGAATTACTTGGAAGTAAAAGAGGAGTACAGGTGGAGTTGGCGATAAGCAGAATCATCCATTCTCCACGATCAGACTGCCCTCTTCAAATCTGGGGAATATCTGCAACAATAGGGAATCTCGAAGAAGCTAAAAATGTATTGCTGAGCCCGCTGGAAAAAAAAGGCGTGATCGTAAAAGCCGGGATGGATAAAACGGTAGAAGTGGAATCCATTTTCCCTGATGAAATAGAAAAATATCCCTGGGCCGGGCATCTCGGCATCAAGCTGATACACAAAGTCATTCCGGTCATCCGGAAAAGCAGGTCCACACTCATCTTTATTAATACAAGAGGCATGAGCGAAACATGGTACCAGAAAATTTTGGATGTCTGCCCGGAATTAGCCGGAGCCATTGCATTGCATCATGGTTCTGTTGACAGGGAATTACGTAACTGGGTAGAAGAAAATTTGCACAAAGGAAACCTGAAAGCCGTAGTATGTACTGCTTCCCTGGATCTTGGCGTTGATTTTCGCCCGGTGGAAACTGTGATACAGGTCGGATCTCCGAAAGGCGTTGCACGCTTTCTGCAAAGAGCCGGGAGAAGCGGCCACAGTTTTGATGAAACCAGTAAAATATATTTTTTACCGACACACTCACTGGAACTGATGGAAGCAGCAGCATTAAAAAAGGCCATCGGGGAAAATATCATTGAAAGACGGACTCCTTTATTATTATGTTTCGATGTGCTGATACAGTATTTGAATACACTGGCTGTTTCTGACGGGTTTGACCCTGATAAAGTTTTTAAAGAGATCACCGGTACCTATTGTTACAAAGAAATGACCACAGATGAATGGCATCATCTCTTACATTTTATGATGCACGGGGGAAATGCATTGCAGCAGTACGACGACTATAAAAAACTGGAATGGGATGAGGGCCTGTTTCAAATAAAGAATCGCCGCATAGCCATGCGGCACCGGATGAACATTGGCACTATCGTCAGTGAGGCGATGATGAAAGTCAAACTTATCGGGGGAAGTTATGCAGGAATCGTTGAAGAATATTTTATTTCAAGATTGCAGCCCGGAGATGTTTTTACCCTTGCAGGAAGGAATCTCGAGTTCGTTATGATAAAAGATATGACGGCATTGGTCAAAAAATCTTCTTCCAGAAAATCAATAGTGCCCAGTTGGTTAGGCGGCAGAATGCCGCTGAGTGCCAGCCTGGGTTTTATGCTGAGAAAAACGCTCAATGAAGTCTCCGGCCACCTGCACCCGGAAACCGGGCGCCGGAAAAACGAAACACTAAGCCGGGAGCTGATTTCACTCCTTCCTCTTTTTGAATTGCAGCAACAAATCTCTCATGTGCCGGAAGAAAATGAATTGCTGATAGAGCAGATCGAAACGGAAGACGGTTATCATTTATTCGTATATCCTTTTGAAGGAAGGCTGGTGCATGAAGCAATGGCTGCATTACTGGCCTACCGGATCAGCCGCATCACTTCCATCACATTTTCTTTTGCCATGAATGATTACAGTTTTGAACTGCTGAGTGACCAGCCTATACCAGTGAATGATTCTAACGTTTATGAATTATTTTCCCCGGAAAATTTACTGGAAGATATCCGGCGAAGTGTCAACAGTACTGAAATGGCAAAAAGAAAATTCCGGGACATATCGGTTATTGGCGGGCTGGTTTTCCAGGGATACCCTGGTGAGCAAAAGAAAGCCCGGCACCTGCAAAACAGTGCTTCACTGCTTTTTAATGTACTGAGTGAATACGAACCGGGCAATTTACTTCTTCGCCAGTCATATTCTGAAGTGATGGAGCAGCAAATGGAAGAAGCCCGGCTACGGGATATGCTGGCCCGAATTCAACAATCAAGGATCGTGATCACTTTCCCGCAACAACTCACTCCTTTTTGTTTTCCCGTAAAAGTGGACAGCATGAGGGAAGATCTTTCATCCGAAAAACTGGAAGACCGGATCAAAAAAATGATCCTGCAAGAAGGTACCTAACCGTAAGGATGCAGATCGCTTCATAACCATCCTCCTTTACGGTAAATTTGTTTTTCAGAAATGCAAAGACCGCTGAAACATATTATCTGTAAAAATACTTTCTGGCTCTCTGCAGAACGATGCATGTATTGGGAAGAAGAAAAAGCACTGATTGCGGCCGACCTTCACTTTGGAAAGACGGGCCATTTCAGAAAATCAGGTATCGCTGTTCCCCAAAGCATTTATAAAGAAGATCTGCAAAGGCTGATCAGCGTGGTGCAATATTTCAAACCACAGCAACTAATAATTACCGGCGACCTGTTTCACAGCGAAGCGAATAAAGAATTGGATTTTTTTCAGAAATGGAGAAATGATCTTTTAACATTAAAGATCCACCTCGTAAAAGGCAATCATGATATACTCCCCGGAGACTGGTACCAACACTCAGGCATAGAAATTCATCAGCAGGACTGGACCCTACACGATATTTACTTTTGCCATGACCTGTCCGGTCCGGCATCAATAATTCCAAACGCACAGCTCTACTCCATCTCCGGCCACATTCATCCTGCAATTCATCTCAACGGAGCAGGCAGGCAATCATTACGACTTCCCTGTTTTTATTTTACAAAAAACCATGCTGTGTTACCCGCATTCAGCCGCTTTACCGGAACACACCTGATCGAACCTAAAAAAGGTGATGCTGTTTTTGCTATTGCGGACCAAAAAATTTTTCGTGTAAGCTGATCATTTTTTCATTCATGGAGATGCCCGCTCATAATGTAACCATTCAACCCGGTTTCAATAAAACTCATTTCTTCTTCCTGAACTGGTTGTAATCGAGGAAATAAATGAAGCGTACGCTGAACTCATTTCCGTGGCGAAGATCAAATTGCCTTGCCAGGTTGTTCAGGTAAGTATTACTTTCATTGGGAGGAATGATCACTGTTTCGTTATTGCCCAGCCAGTTTTTATACCCTAAAATAAGGCGGCTGCCTAAACGGAAATCCCAGGTGAGGAATACATCCGTATTGAAAATATTCACATTTTGATCCTGCGAACCGATAAAGGGTCGGTTAATCAGTTTACCTTCCTGGGTTACATCGAAAAACTGCTTATAGTTTACTTTATCCCAGTAATGCCGTGTCCTAAATGTAAGATTCAGCCTTGGAGTGAAATTATATATTCCCGAAAATACGGTGGTGATAGACTCATTGTTTCTGAAAGCAACGATTGGAGATCCGTTATTTTCCCTGAGAAAAGCATATCCCAGCTGATTCAATTCCTGCATGATGTTCGTTTGCAAATTCAGGTTAAACCTGTCTCCGAATCTGTAACGCATCCCTATATTCAACCCGTACGCTGTATTATTGTAATCAGGAGCGGTAGCATAAGTGAAGCCGTAATTGAAATAAAGTTTTTTGCGGCTGTCTGTGCTGCCATTGAGCATGAACTGGTAATTGGGAGCATAGGCTAAAAATCTGCCGGGAGTTCTCAATTCAAAATAATCATGATCCCACAACGGATCAATCGTAGCATTGAATTCCACATCCCAGAAATTTTTAAAGACCCACATGGAAGAACCCATGATACTTAAACGGCTAAATGCATAAGGCCGGTACATATATTGAGTGTTAGCCGCCAGGGAATAATAATACATCAAAAAGTTTTTTGTCGGCGAGTTCTGATGATAGCTGAAATCTCCCTGGTAGGTTACATTATTGGGTGCAAACAAAAGACCCAGGTCATTGGGGTCATAATTTTCTGATATAATACTGTTCTGCAGATTATACTGCCACTTGCCGCTGATCTTGCCATATTTTACTGAAGTATTAAATCCGTCATAAGGATTCAGTCCCCAAATTTTGCTGTAGCGGCCGGAAGTACTGAAGCGGTGTATATTTTTTTTATCAAACAGGGCAATATCCAGTGCAGATACATTAGCATCCCTGCTATCACCGTTTCTCAATACATTGGTATTGGTGAAAGTGATGTAAGACCTCCCTTTCAGCGCCTGGTCCAGAACAAGGATATTATAATTTGCCAAAGGCTCCGTCTCTATGATTGATTCCTTACCTGTTGAAGTATTCCGGATTATGGCATGCATCGGTGCCGTAACGGCGTTAAAAAAACCAATGCCCAATTTGTTTTTTGTTCTCCCGGAAAGTTTAACGGCATTGTAAAGTTGTGTTGTAGAAGGATTTTTAACCAATTCCAGGTTTGGGTAAGAATCTACCATGCTTTGCACATCATAATAAAGTTCGGGCATTGCTCCTACCCTTCTTGAATAAAACAAACCTGCTTTATTGAAAAGGTCTATTCCCTCGGTAAAGAATGGCCGGTTTTCCTGGAATTTTACTTCATAAGGAGTCAGGTTATTAATAACATCATCGGATACCACCTGGCCAAAATCAGGAATCAGGGTAGCATCAAGTGTAAAGCTCTCGTTGATCCCGTATTTTAAATCCAACCCCCCGCTGTACAACCATTCATTAATATATCCGCTTTTTTCCGGCGTGCTTCTGTATCCTGAAGAAAGATATGGTGAAAAACTCAACCGCAACGGCGGCAAAATATTTTTTAACCCTGTTAAAAGACCAAACTGGTTTACAAATCCATTTATATTCGGATCCACAGGATTCCAGGTACTGCTTTCATTTGTCCTGCGGACCGATCTCATAAACTGGAGCCCCCAGTCCTGGACTTCTTTCTTTGAAAAACGCAAGGAGAGATAAGGGATCTTCATCTCCACAACCCACCCATCCTGTTTAATACTCACTTTGCTTTCCCAGACCGCATCCCATGTTTTATCACCGTATTCTCCAAAACCAACCGGTAGATTAGGCGCCAGCCTCGCATCAGTCTGTACATTGGCAGAAGTAACGAGAAACTGGAATCCATTCTGATGATCATTATACGTATCAAAAAAAACTGAAAAATAATCAGCATCACTCTGTTGTTCCCCGTCTCTCGCAGTGATTTGGCGGCGGATCAGTTTGGGATTATCATAGAGGTAAGCGCCTACATAAATTGCGCTATTATCATATACTACTTTTACTTCTGTTTTTTGAGAAGCTTTCAACCCAAAGGTCGGGTAGCTTTCAATGAAATCTGTGGCAACAGGCACATCTTTCCAGGCAGCATCATCAAGGTCTCCGTCAATTTTCGGCGCCTGCGTTATTTTTACCGCCTGTAAAGTCTTAACCTGGGAATACAGTTGGCTACCTGATAGGAGTAAGGATAAGCAGATAATAGTTCTCAGTTTCATGCAGAATTTTGGTAAGCAGACAAATATAAACAGAGAATACCTAATTAAAGAAGGCTGCAGTTAATACATGATACCCACTCGCAATAGTACTAAGCCAAACCCGTATTTTTACGATTTAATTCATTTTTTTACTGAGCGAGCTCACCTGCTCCTGCAGCTCTGAAACAATATTAGTAAGCTGGTGCATATCCCAGCGATCCTGGGGCTTTATTTTAGAAATGACCATTTGCGCCTGCCACACTTCCATGATATCTTCTGCATTCATGGTATATGGATGAAAAGAAGGGTTATCGCTTGTCATGGTAAGCTTATTTTTCATCTTGCTGTTCTTCTGCACTCTTTTATAAACTATGCCTTCATTTCTTGATATTACGATATAGGGCGTATTATTTTTTATACTGTCCATGCTGATAACCTTTTCTCCCACGATGATCGAGCCGCTTGGTGTAGGCAACATGGAATCACCAATGATCTCAAATGCACGATATTCTCCACCCGACAACATGGGTAAAGTAAATGTGTTCAATTCATCAATAAAATCCTGGTCAGCATAACCGGCTAAATATCCTGCAGCTGCTTTTACAGGAACAAACGGAATTTCCACCGGGCCTGACGACATCTTTGCTGCCCTGCGTTTGGCCAGATAACCTCCTTTGGAATCGCTGAGATCCTTTCTTAAAATATCGTCAAGTGTAAGTTTGAAGATATCACAAACTATTTCCAATATATCAATTCTCGGTTCAGCACGTTCTTCTTCATAAGCGCCTACGAGGGAGCGTTTGATGTGCAGTTTATGTGCAAACTCTTCCTGCGTCCAGCCTCTCTGCTTACGAAGGTATTTTAGATTTTTGTTTGCTATGGACATATAACCAATTTAATTAGCTGCAAAATACTAATAATTTTAGATGAAACAAAAAAATACTAAAGAAAAGAAGGGGTGCAGCCCTTTCCGCAACGAAATAAGTTTTTGATGACATCGTTTTAAGACCGGATATGATTCCCCCTGAATTTCTTTTATCCGATTCAAAAAACCGAAACGCATTACATTTGCCGGAGAATCTTATGAACAAAAAGAAAACCACCCGCCCTACACCGAAACAGGAAGGAAAATCGAAACCTGTAATTCTGATCACCAATGATGATGGTGTTACCGCTCCCGGCATCCGGAGCCTGGTGGATGCTGTAAAAGACCTGGGTAAAATCGTTGTGGTAGCTCCTGATAAACCTCAATCGGGTATGGGCCATGCCATCACCATCGGGCAACCCCTCCGTTTACAAAAAATCACTACGGATGATTCCATCGAGACCTATTCCTGCACCGGCACCCCGGTAGATTGTGTGAAACTGGCAGTAGATAAAATTTTACATCGCAAACCGGACCTCTGTCTCAGCGGTATCAATCACGGTGCCAACCACAGTATCAACGTAATTTATTCCGGAACCATGTCGGCAGCAGTGGAAGCGGCCATTGAGAGCATTCCCTCTGTCGGCTTTTCATTGCTGGATTTCAGCATCGAAGCTGATTTCTCGGGTGCAAAAAAATATGCCCGGATCATTGTAGAATATTTATTGAAAAAAAAGCCGGATAAACACATGGTCTTAAATGTGAATATCCCGGCCATACCCGAAATACAGATAAAAGGAATTAAAGTCTGCCGGCAGGCTTATGCAAAGTATATAGAAGATTTCATTGAGCGTAACGATCCGCATGGACGGCGCTATTACTGGCTGACCGGGGAATTCGTAAACTTTGACAAAGGAAAAGATACAGATGTCTGGGCGCTGGCACATAACTACGTAAGTGTAGTGCCGGTTGAATTTGACCTGACCAATTACAAACTGAAAAGTAAATTTGAAAAAATCTGGAAATGATCTTTAAAAAAGATAATCTAAAACTCGGGCTGATCCTTGGGCTTATCGGACCTGTAGTCGGGCTGGTAGTCATTTATTTTATAAAATTCAATGCCCTTTCGTTTAGTGATTTTTTTAACCTCTTCATTAATACCAACCGGCTGATCACTTCAATCGGGTCACTCTCACTCATTGCAAACGTATTATTGTTCACCATCTATATAAATACGCACCGCGACAATACCGCTAAAGGGATCTTCCTGGTCACCCTGGTATATGGCATCGGTATCCTGTTATTGAAACTCCTTAATTAGCAGTTTAACGGGTTTTACTAACTTTATCAGGATCATCCAAAACTTCTGTTATGAGAAAAACAATTATTCTCCTTACAGGCATTATTGCCTTTTGCATTCATGTACCGGCACAGCAAAATAAAATCACTTCGTATAAAAAAACCGAAGTGATGATTCCCATGCGTGATGGCGCCAGGCTTTTCACTACCATATTTACTCCTGAAAACATTTCTCAGCCCGTACCGGTACTCATAACAAGAACTCCTTACAGCGCCACCCGCCCTGATAATTTCAACATTCTCGATTTTACCTATACAGCCAATATGGCCAGGGAAGGTTACATTTTTGTTTTCCAGGACATCCGCGGCAAATTCAAAAGTGAAGGCACCATGCAGATCCATCAACCATTGATTCATGAAACTAAAAAAGGAGCCGTGGATGAAAGCACCGACACCTGGGATACTGTTGACTGGCTTGTAAAAAACACGGAGAACAACAATGGCAAAGCCGGAATATTGGGAATTTCGTATCCCGGATGGCTGGCATTGGTGGGTGCAGTGGATCCGCATCCGGCATTGAAAGCGTCTTCGGAGCAAGCCTGCATGGGAGATCTTTTTTTAGGCGACGACTTTCATCACAACGGAGCATTCCGTTTAAGCTACAGCATGGAATACGCCTACATGGTAGAATTTGAAAAAACCGCCAGCAGCGATTTCCCTTTTCCTCAATACGATCTTTATGACTGGTATTTAAAAATGGGGCCTTTAAAAAACATCAATGATAAATATTTCCATAACAAGAGTGTCACATGGAATGATTTCGTGGCTCACCCGAACTATGACTCCTTCTGGCAAAAAAATTCTCCGTTGAGTTATGTTCACTATCCGCAGATACCTCAATTGCATGTGGGCGGATTTTATGACCAGGAAGATATCAATGGCCCTCAGCTGATGTATGCACACATGGAGAAAAAAGACAGCTTCAACCGCAATTTTATTGTGCTTGGCCCATGGAACCATGGCCAATGGGGAAGAGGTGACGATCAGTCAAGCCGTGATTTCCGTGAACTTCAGAAGAAGTGGTTCGACTATTGGCTTAAAGGAATCGGTGATGGGAAATTTTCTGAAGCCACCTGCTTTCAGACGGGAAGCAATACCTGGAAAACCTATAACAGCTGGCCACCGAAAGAAGCACAGGTTCAAAAATTATATGCAGGGCCCAACAACACCTGTTCCTTCAACAAACCAACTTCTGTTAATGGGTCGGTAAGTTATGTCAGCGATCCGGCACATCCCGTTCCTTATCGCACTTTGCCGATCGAACAAACCTACGGGCCCGGAAGCCGCTGGAGAAACTGGCAGATCGAAGATCAGAGGCATGTTTACACCAGGCCTGATGTGGTGAGTTTCACTATGGACTCGCTGACAGAAGATCTCACCGTAACCGGGAAGATCGTTGCCCATCTTTTTGCAAGCACCACAGGAACGGATGCAGACTGGATCGTTAAGCTCATTGATGTGAATCCGGCATTTGACCGTGAGAATTTATCCATGAGTCAATTCCAGTTTCCGGTGGCCATGGAAGTTTTCAGGGGAAGATTCAGGAAAAGTTTTTCCAATCCTTCACCGCTGACGCCTAACAAGCCGGAAGAATTTATCATAGACCTGCACGACATTGATCATGTATTCAAAAAAGGGCATCGGATTATGATACAGGTGCAGAGTACCTGGTTCCCGGTCATTGACAGGAATCCGCAGAAATATGTGCCCAATATTTATCTGGCAAAAGAATCAGATTTCACTAAACAAACGCACACGATCTATTTTTCTTCCAGGTATCCGACATACATCGAATTGCCGGTGATGAAAGATTGATCAGTAAAATTTTCCCCTCAGCCTTTGATCGTGTTAACAAGAATCTGCTCTGCGAAACTTGTAGTTTCGAAAATTTATTTCATTGCTTAAAGCGATACAATATTGATGCGGGACAGGATGTCCGCAAAGCTGGGGGAAAAAGGAATCTTTGCCAGGCTTCTCCATAAAATAACTCGCCTTAGATAAGCAGACATGGAATGTAGAAGATTAAGAAGCTGATAATTAAAGGCGATTATGTTCAATTTGTTGTGTGGAATATCGTAAATTAGATTGTTGTACGTCATTGTAAAAAGACAGACTGCAAAAAATGAAATTCGGCAAAACTATTAAAATATTCCTCATTGATGGTGAACCAAACGGACGAATGAGTTGTGAACTTTCTAACTGGTCTGGTAAAGCTTATAAAATACCACGTATCAAAATTAAGGACTGTTCCGACCGTGATGATTTAACAAGTACTGGAGTTTACTTACTCTTTGGAAAAGACGATTCCGGTAAAGATCAAGTTTACATTGGTGAAGCAGAATCAATTCTCAAAAGACTAAATCAACAACTAACACAAAAAGACTTTTGGAATGAAGCAATTGTTTTCATAAGCAAGGATGAGAATTTAAACAAAGCCCATATAAAATATTTAGAGAACCGACTTCACGAAATCGCAAAATCAGCAAATCGCTACACGGTTGACAATTCAATAATTCCGACACAATCTTCAATTTCTGAATCTGACAGAGCTGAGATGGAAGAATTTATTGAATACATTAAAATGCTTGTAAATACTCTCGGACATAAAGTCTTTGACGAAAAAAGAGAATTTAAACCAAAACAAAGGGAAGAATCATTTTTTATTAAGGCAGCTCGTGGTGCAGATGGTCAAGGTGAACCTACATCTGATGGTTTTGTAGTTTTTAAAAATTCAAAAGCGGCAGCGAAAATTGTAAATTCAATGACGCCAAATTTCATAACATATAGACAAAAACTTATAGATGAAGGAGTCCTAGTTGACAAAGGTGAATATTTTGAATTTTCAGACGACTATATTTTTAGCAGCCCATCAACAGCAGCAGTTATGGTAATGGGGCGCAATGCAAATGGTTTGACAGAATGGAAAACCAAAGATGGTAAGACATTAAAAGAATTTGAAACGAATGACAAAACGATTAAGGCATAGCATGTTGTTTGCAATATGGCAGCTTGAAGGGTTTCGAAGATTTATTTCATCTTTTAAAGCGATACAATATTGATGCGGGACAGGATATCCCGCATAGCTGGGGCGCCGCTTCAATAATCATTTTATTAATCATCAAAATCTACTCTCGCCTCTCTCAATAGCTAAATAACTTCAACCTCAACCCGTTTTCATTCCCTGACAAAGGGTGAACCAACTAAATTGTATTTTGCAGGCATGAAATATTATATCATCGCCGGCGAAGCCAGTGGAGACCTGCATGGCAGCAATCTCATCAAAGAACTGAAGAAGATGGATGCGGCTGCAACTATCCGCTGCTGGGGCGGTGATAAAATGCAACGGGCAGGCGGAGAATTGGTGAAGCATTACCGCGACCTTGCTTTCATGGGCTTTGCAGAAGTGCTGATGAACCTGCGGACCATTTTCCGCAACCTCAAATTCTGTAAGGAAGACATCCTTAAGTTCAAACCGGATGCGGTGATACTGATTGACTATCCCGGCTTCAATCTCCGTATGGCCAAATGGGCAAAGCAACAGGGATTGAAAGTGATCTATTACATTTCACCGCAGGTGTGGGCCTGGAAGGAAAGCCGGGTGAAAACAATGAAGCAATGCATTGATAAAATGCTCGTCATTCTTCCGTTTGAAAAAAAATATTTTCATGATAACTGGAATTGGGAAGTAGAATATGTGGGACATCCGTTGGTAGAGGTGGTTGAACATGAAAAGTCAAAAGTCAAAAATCAAAAGTTTAGTGACAAACCGATCGTTGCATTATTGCCTGGCAGCCGCAAACAGGAGATCATCAAAAAACTCCCGGTGATGCTGGAAGTAAGTAACTATTTTCCCGATTACCAATTCATCGTGGCACAGGCTCCATCAGTTGAAGATGCATTCTATAAAACATTTACGCAGCAATATCCAAATGTCAGTTCGGTAACAGATAAAACTTACGATCTATTGTTGCAGGCAAGAGCAGCGCTGGTCACTTCCGGAACTGCTACATTGGAAACAGCTTTGTTTACCGTACCCGAAGTAGTTTGTTACAAAGGCTCCCCTCTCTCCTACCAGATCGGCAAAAGGCTGGTAAAAGTGAAATACATTGCCCTGGTGAACCTGATCATGGATAGGCCGGTGGTGAAGGAACTGATCCAGCACGACCTAACCGTGGAAAACCTGAAAAAGGAATTGCAGGAATTGCTCACGGATGAAACCAGGCTACGGCAGATCAGGAAAGATTATTCGGATCTGAAACAACTGTTAAGTGAAGGAGGAAATGCTTCGGCCAAAGCGGCCCGGTCAATCATTGAGTTCCTCACTAATGAAGCAACTTGAAGGCAAGAATAATCATGCAAATGATGAACATGAAAAGGCAAATGCGGTTGATCCAGTGCATATAGCTTACATATTTCGATTCCGGTTTATCCGGCTTTCTCAGGTAGAGGTATTGTGATATTTGTCTCCAGATACCCATCAGGTCAAAGTTATTACAGTTTGCCGGGATAAATATTCAGAGGCCAAAGAAATCCATTTCAGGCGTTTTCTAAAATCCTTCCTTAGCAACAAATAAATACAATAAAATATTCTGAATACAAACAGGGAAAGGAAGTGGAGGTTACCGGAGTCGAACCGGTGACCTTTTGCATGCCATGCAAACGCTCTAGCCAGCTGAGCTAAACCCCCATTCGTCTGAAGACTGCAAATATAAAGTTTCCTCCGACCTGCCCAAACGGTTGGTTTTTATATGATCTTTTTTATCCTTAATTTCCCCGATCAATTTTATTTATGCAACCAACTGCTTTGGGGAAAAAGAATACCTATTTACTACCGTTGATCCTGGTTACCAGCCTGTTTTTTTTATGGGCTTTCCTGCACAACACCAACGGTATCCTGATCCCCCACCTGAAAAAAGCATTGCAGCTCAGCGATACAAAGTCGTCTTTCATTGACATTGCAGTGTACTTCGGCTATTTCTCCATTGCCATACCGGCAGGATATGTCATGCACAAATACGGCTACAAGCAGGGCATTATTCTCGGATTGTTTTTATTTGCCTGCGGCGCACTGTTATTCATACCGGCTGCTTCTGCCGGAAGTTTTGCTTTGTTTTTAGCGGCATTATACATCCAGGCAGCAGGAGCCACTTTCCTGGAAACGGTTGCCAATCCTTATATCACCATTCTTGGCCCAAAGGAAACTTCGGAAAGGCGATTGAATTTCGCCCAGTCTTTCAATGGTGTCGGCGCCGTGGTGGCCCCCATCATCGGAGGTACTTTTATTTTATCCGGAGTGGAGTATTCACAGGATCAGTTGAACGCAATGGTGCCGGATCAGTTGTCGGCTTACCTGCAAAGCGAAGCCTCCACCGTCAAGATCCCATACCTGATCATTGCCTGCGTGGTACTTCTGGTTGCCGTGTTATTTATTTTTTCAAAACTACCTGCCGTTAAAGAATCTGCTGATGCCGATACTCATACAGGTTTTTCATTGAAAGTACTGCGTCATAGTCATGTTCGCTGGGCAGTGATCGCCCAGTTCTTTTATGTAGGAGCGCAGGTGGGGCTTGCCAGTTTTTTCATACGATTTTCCAAACAGGTTATGGAGCTTCCCGAAAAAGATGCGGCATACCGCTGGGGATACATTGCCATGGTGGGTTTCATGGTCGGGCGTTTCTTCGGCACTTTCCTCATGAAATACATAAAGCCGCACCGGCTGCTTCTCTTATTTTCATTATTCAATATTTTACTGCTGATCATCGCACTGAATACTTCAGGCAACATGGCTGTCATTACCGTGATGGCTACTCCTTTTTTTGAATCTATCATGTTCCCGACCATTTTTGCATTGGGAATAAAAGAACTGGGGGAAGAAACAAAAATGGCTTCTTCCCTGCTGGTCATGTCCATCGTGGGCGGCGCATTGGCTCCCTTGCTGATGGGCACCATTTCTGACAGCACCGGGAGCATGCAGAAAGCATATATCATACCTTTACTTTGCTTTGTAGTGGTGGCATGGTATGGATGGAAAGGTTATAAAATAAAAAAAGTGATCCATGTTCCGTCTTGATAACAAAACAGCAGTGATAACCGGCGGAGGGTCCGGTATAGGAAAAGCCATTTCCCTATTGTTTGCAAAACAGGGCGCTGTTGTTCACATCATCGAACTGAATGAAGAAGCTGCTAAAGAAACATCAGATGAAATACAAAAAGATGGCGGAAAAGTTTATTGCCATGCCGCCAATGTAGCCGATCAAAAAGCCATACATGATGTATTCAAAAAAACAGGGGCAATAAATATCCTGGTAAATAATGCCGGCATTGCACACATCGGGAAGGCCGGCGATACAAGTGAAGCAGATTTTGACAGGGTGATGCAGGTGAATGTAAAAGGAGTTTACAACTGCATTCATGCTGCCCTGCCGCAATTGAAACTATCCGGTGGCGGCGTGATCATCAATATGGCATCCATTGCTGCATGGGTGGGATTGCCGGACCGCTTTGCTTACAGTACGGCAAAAGGAGCCGTGGCTGCCATGACCTTAAGCGTGGCCAGGGATTATATCCATGACAACATACGATGCAATTCCATTTCCCCGGCAAGAGTGCATACTCCTTTTGTTGACGGGTTTTTGAAAAAGAATTACCCGGGAAATGAAACGGCCATGTTTGAAAAATTATCAAAGACACAACCGATAGGTAGGATGGGAAAACCGGAAGAAGTGGCTTTGCTGGCTTTATATCTTTGCAGTGATGAAGCTTCTTTTATCACCGGGTGCGATTACCCGATAGACGGAGGATTCATCAAACTTAATACATAATCACTATGAAATTGATCCGCTTCGGAATGCCCGGGGAAGAAAAGCCGGGTATTATCAAAAATGACCGCTACTATGATGTATCTTCTTTTATTAAAGATTATAACGAGCAGTTCTTCACTGATGACGGGCTGACTTTTTTAAATGAGATTGCCTCCGATGCAGAATTACCCGAGGTAGAAAAAGATATTCGCCTGGGTTCTCCTGTAGCAAGGCCTTCAAAAATTATTTGCATTGGTTTGAACTACTCTGATCATGCGGCAGAGAGCAAGATGCAGGTGCCCGCCGAGCCGGTTATTTTCTTTAAATCAACAACAGCTCTTTGCGGCCCGAATGATGAACTCAACATCCCAAGAAACAGCCAAAAAACCGATTGGGAAGTAGAGTTGGCACTCGTCATCAGTAAAAAAGCAAGCTACATTACCGAATTTGATGCTGCAGATCACATTGCAGGTTATGTTTTACATAACGATTACAGCGAAAGAGCTTTCCAGATCGAACGATGCGGCCAATGGGTGAAGGGAAAAAGCGCTGATAGTTTTGCTCCGCTTGGCCCTTACCTGGCCACTAAAGATGAGATCAGGGATATAGATAACCTGAGGTTATGGTTAAAAGTAAACGGGAAAATGATGCAGGATGGAAATACAAAGAACATGATCTTTAAAATTCCGTTTTTAGTGTCGTATATAAGTCAGTTCATGACCTTGCTTCCGGGCGATATCATTTCCACCGGGACTCCTGCCGGAGTTGGCATGGGTCAAAAACCGGAACCTGTTTATATTAAAAACGGGGATATCATTGAACTGGGTATTGACGGGCTGGGAAGCAGCATGCAGGTTGCAGTGGATAGTCAATAAGACATCGTCATTTGTTTTCCTAAACCATTAAAATAAATTCTATGCTTTTCAACCGGATCATCAAAGATGGAACAGATGCGGTGCCGGATATTACAAAGAGCATGAATTGCCCTGATCAGGCAGGTTTAGATCTGACCAGTAAGTATATGGCTGATTGTTTTAAATTGCCTGCAGGAACAACAAACCCGGAATCAATAATGAAATCATTCTGAACAAACGATTATATTCACTATTCAAAAATGAACACACAAAAACGATATTGCCTGGCATTGGATCTGAAAGACGATCCGGCTCTGATTGCCGAATACGAAAAGTATCATCAGCAGGTATGGCCGGAGATCATTGAGAGCATTAAGGATTCAGGTATTGAAAAATTAGACATTTACAGGGTCACAAACCGGCTTTTCATGATTATTGAGGCAAATGAGAGTTTTTCTTTTGAAAAAAAATCCGCAGCTGATTCAGTTAATCCGAAAGTGCAGCAATGGGAAGAACTCATGTGGAAATTCCAGCAGGCAATACCCGGCAGCAAACCGGGAGAAAAATGGATGCTGATGAAGAAAATATTTTTCCTGGATGAAGAGTAAAGCATCCGGCGGTAAGGTTTAAAAAAAATCAGATTACAAGCAAACCGGTGTAATATGATCCGTACCGGCATTTACCGGGAAGATACCCTTGGTTATTTCATTCTTTCAAAGGGCATAACTGATGCTGAAAACATGGAATTAACAAATCAATTAAAAGAAGTAAGTAAATTGCCGTGGACTTATCATTCACCGCTGATAAAAATTCTGACTACTGAAACCTGAATTTTAAAGTATGATAATAGACAGTCATGTACACTTCTGGAAGTACAACAAACAAAGAGATACATGGATCACAGACGAAATGAAAATCCTTCAACAGGATTATTTACCGGAACATCTCTCACTTACACTCAAGCGGACGGGTGTTGATGCCTGTGTTGCTATCCATGCCGATCAGTCAGAACTGGAAACACATTTCCTGGTAGAACTTGCAAAAACGCATCCAGTTATTAAGGGAGTAGTCGGGTGGGTTGATTTCCGGGATGAGAGGATAGAAAAACGGCTCCATTATTTTTCGCAATACCCGATCATCAAGGGATGGAGGCATATTGCGCAGTCAGAGCCCAATGATTTTTTATTGGGAAAGGATTTCCAGAGGGGGATCAAGGCATTGCAGGCATACAACTACACATTCGATATCCTGATCTACCACTACCAGCTGAAGGCAGCCATTGAACTCGTGTCAAAATTCCCTGATCAGAAATTCGTATTGGATCATTGTGGTAAGCCGGACATTAAAAATAAAAATATAAATGATTGGAAAGCTAATATAAAAGAACTGGCAAAACATCCGAATGTTTACTGCAAAGTTTCAGGACTATTTACCGAAGCAGACTGGAAAGACTGGAGAGCTGCTGATTTTTATCCCTACCTCGAGGTAATATTCTCTTCTTTCGGGGTAAATCGTTTATTGTTCGGTAGTGATTGGCCGGTGGTTTTACTTTCCGGTATGTATGTCCAATGGAAAAGCCTGCTGGAAAAATTTACGGACAAACTGGATGAAGAAAGCAGGGAAAATATTTTTGGAAAAAATGCCATTGCTTTTTATGCACTGTAATCATGGATCTTCTTTTAAGTGATAAAGTCATTATTGTCACCGGTGGCGCCAAAGGTATCGGTGCTGCTATTTCAAAAACGCTGGCAAAGGAAAATGCCATTCCTTTCATAGTGGGGAGAAACAAGTCTGATAATCTTGCGGTCGTCAAAGAAATTGAAGAAACGGGAGGCAGGGCATTTTATGAAACGGCAGAACTGATACAGCCGGAAGAATGTAATAAAGCCGTTGACTCTGTTATCCATCATTACGGGCGGATTGATGGCCTGGTGAACAATGCAGGAGTGAATGATGGCATAGGCCTGGAGAAAGGAAGCTATGAGGCTTTCATGATTTCACTTCACCGGAACCTGGTACATTATTACCTGGTGGCGCAATACGCACTGCCGCACCTGATTAAATCTAAAGGAGCCATTGTCAATATCAGCAGTAAAACAGCCGAAACAGGACAGGGAAATACTTCTGCGTATGCGGCTGCCAACGGTGGAAGAAATGCGCTGACCAGAGAATGGGCGGTTGAATTATTGAAATACGGAATTCGTGTCAATGCCGTTGTAGTCGCTGAATCATGGACGCCACTATATGAGAATTGGATCAATACATTTCCTGATCCGAAAGAGAAATTGGAATCTATCACTTCAAAAATTCCATTGGGAAAAAGAATGACCACAACAGAAGAGATCGCCAATACCGTCGCATTTCTTTTATCGGAAAGATCGGGCCATACAACAGGTCAGCTCGTTCATGTGGATGGCGGGTATGTACATTTAGACCGGGCGATCAGTTGAAAAAAGAATGAGGCTGGCTTTTTTCGAGCCAGCCTCATTTTCAAAATATGCTTACGCTTTATCGCTGAATAAGCAGCTTTTTTGACGATATGCTTTTGCCGCCGGAAATACTTACGAAATAAATTCCCGGATTAAGCGTCGTTACGTCAATGATAACCTGTTGCTGTGGCGTTGAATAATCCATCTGTTTCATTAACCTGCCGCCGACATCAACTATTTTAACCTGTTTAATTAATGGCTGGCTTACAGCCACTGTAGTTTTCGACACCATCGAATTTCTTGAAGCCAAGGTTGTTGTTGTATCAGTTGTTCCTGTATTGGTAGTGGTAATAGTTACCGTATTACTTGCAGGATTAGGCGCTACAATAAAATCATAGCCGCCGCTGCAATTAAGATCGGGAACATAATATATATCCGAAGTACCGCAATTGGTAGTAGATACTGATAATTCCATATAATTATTATCAGATGGGAATGTGCCAGTTAATTTGTATCCTGTATAAGATTGAGGGCTGCCATCCACAAACCAGTTATAAGAGGATATAGATTGACCTGGATTATTACTGGTTGCTATTGCAGTGAAATGCGTACCCTGACAGTAGTTAAGAGCATTTACTACAAATGATGGCGTATTTAGGCCAACCTGCACTTGTTTGTTAATATATACAGTATTATTTCCGCATATATTGCCTATGGCAGCAGTTAAAGTAATAGTGCCATTGGCAATTTTTGTTAATGTAGTTTGTAGAGAGTTGGGTGAGTTGATGGTGACAGTATATGTGGGCGAAGCAGTCCATGTAACTGTTACACCTGCTGGTAAATTAGGAATAGTATAGTTGCCTGAGGTAGTGCAAACGATATTGTCTCCTGAAATAGATAAAGTTGATGGGCAAATTAATGCACAGCTAAAACCCGCATCCTGTCTTTGCAAAATCCAATTGGAATTATCTGTTGTATATGATACGTGTATTTCATTTTGCTGTGGTGCAAAATAGTCTGAAACTTCGGTAGGCAATAAACAAGCAATACTATCACAGAAAGATGTTCTTAAATGTTGTTGCGGATTGCTTACAGGAATGGAACTTACTGTAAGCACAAAACAAAACTGCTGTTGAAGCACATTAGCATTGATCCAGTTGCCAAGTTGCTGATGTAACTGAGCGTTAATATCATCAATGTTTACATTAAACAAACTCAAATCATATTTACTTCCGGGCACATTATCTAAAGGAAGCATCCCCGAAACGGAATTTACATGACATTTTAAAATATAACTGGTGGTGTTCAGTAACCATAAAAGCTTCCGATGAATAGATACATCTCCTTTAAATATAAGAGACGTTCCCGTTGTTGGCACTGCCCATGCCTCAAAATCAAAATTTAAATTCTGTCTCGTTGTAATTAAAGAAAGCGGGAACTGTATTGCAAGAGATAAGTTGTTCACGGGCATGCCAGATACAAGTAATTGAGGGTAGGAACCCACACCGCCTACCATCATTAACCATGATCTCCATATATCGCCCAAGTAGGTCCAGCTCTGTCATGTGCTGCCAGTGATGCTCACCATTTCACTGTTGTCACTGAAAATAGTTGAACCGTTACAAGTGCCATTGCTTAGTATTATATTTTTACAGTTAACCGGCCAGCCCATGCTGTTAATTTCATTCATAAAAGATGTGTGGGTTGAATTATCTGCTGTTAGTGTTTGGCCACTTAAATTATATCGCTGTATCAGCATTTGCTTTGCGGCCGGGCTATTAAAAGTTGCTACACCATCTACTGCATCGGGAAACATATCACTCCAAGCAACGTAGAGATAAGGGAATTGGCTCTGAAAACCTGCATTGATCACTTTCCACGGCGCTATATATTGCACCAATGCCTGGTAAGCCGGCGGCACATTAGCGCCCCAGTTGGGAGCATCATCACAAATAAATAAACGGGTGTCGTGGTCAATGCTGTGCAGTTCCATATCCCGCAATGCCCAGCGGGCAACCAAACCGCCCATGCTGGTGCCGATGATCACATTTTTTTCTGTGCTGCCGTTGTTTGCCTTTATATCATTCACTATTTGTATGAGCTTCTCTAATAAATAAGCATTACGTTCTATATAATCCGTACCATTGTGCCAGTGCAGGTAAATTATATCATAACTGTCTGCATTATCCAAGCCATTTGTAGCATTTAAGGAAATAGGATGATAAGTCGGGTAGTTCCAATCAGAATTTATTCTTTGTACATAATCATCATAATAGGTTAAGCCGGTACTATTATCTACAGCCTCAGGGTCAAAGCCTGAAACCACAATCAAAGGTTTTTGTATTTGACCGGTAGTATTGTTTACTGAAAGATCAATAACATAATCACCGGTGGCCGCTTTACCTAAATATTGCTCGTCTGCTGTAAAGGTTACTGAATGATTTTTATAGTAAGCGCTTTGTTCCGCATAAGTTGTCCCTCCTTTCGTGCCAAAAATAAAAGGCTCTTCAAAATATGGAGGGCCATAGCCTGTGAATGTCTGATGATTTTTTTTATTATTATATGAGAGGCCGCCGCTATCAGCATTTACTGCAAATAACTTGGTGTGACTGTAATTTACAGTGCTGTCGGTATAAGTAATTTTAAGCCGGATGGCATAAAATCCTGCTGTGTCGTAATCAACAGTGATGGGTGTGTTAAAGCTTGTGGTTTGGTAAGTTCCTGTTCCCGGATCGATTTGCAAGGTACTGATGGTTTTACCGGTATTACTTAAAAAAAGTTCGGGTCGTAATATGAGATAATTAGTTCCTGTTGTCACTTGCTGCTGAGTGGGCGCAATGGCAAAAGCGCTGTGTAGCAGGTATGGACTTTGCGTTCTGTTCACAACGTCATAAATCTGCCCGTTTTGTATGTACATCAGATTTTTAGTGACGGCATCACTGTCCAGCACATTATAATTATAATATAGGCAGGCAAAACTGACGACTGAATCCGGAAGTGCATATTTGCCAATAAGGTTGTTCACCGTATCAAGATACAGCATGGTAGTTGGTACATTTATCTGTTCGCTATACAAGCTGGCATAAAGCACCCGCCAGTCAGGGAGTGTTACCCAGTTAGTATCGTTCACCACTTTACCGTCATAATTATCCAGATTGGTAAAATCAATACCGTAATCTCTTAACAAACCAGTAGTGATTTGGGTATGACTAACATTATTGAAAATATAACTCATTTTGCCATACCAGGTAGTGGTGTCATAAGTTTGAGCATTGGTGAGATTTATAATGCTAATGCAGAGCAGAAGAATAAAAATTTTTTTCATAATTGTAGGTTTTGTGTTGAAAGGGCTAATATCTAATATCAAATCTTCCGTCGGTTACATCTAATGTATCACAACTGGGAACGGGTACTTTAAAACTAAATGTGCCTGAGAGAACTTTATTATTCATATCCATTTTTGTAAAAATCAGACTACCAATTTTTGGCTTAATTGCAGTAACGCCACCAATATCTTGACATGTAGAATCTGTTACATAGAAACAATAAGTATGTATTGTGTCTGATAAATTATAGGACATGTTTGCTATTGCGTTAGCTTGCAAGCTTAAATAAATAGTAGCGAAAAAACTCCCAATTTTAAAACTTCCTTTTACCGCTATCGTATCATTGAGAGATCCACCCGCCCCACCTCCTTGATGAAGTATATCATTTTTTGCAATAGCATTAACACCATTAATCCTACATGCAAATACACCTGCACCTGTCTGTGTAGCATTGGGTAAGCCGTAAGGATTGTCGGGTAGCGGGGTATTGTGGTGCTTTCTACACTCTGCAAAGCAGAAGCCGGTAATTAATAGAAATAATGCTGATAATAGTTTAATGCTTTTCATAACACTGCAGGTTTACATTAAAGAAATAATCTTACTCAGAATTTCTTTTAGTGTTGGGGCGGGCTATGTTCTCTTAACAGAGGTAAAGTTTGAATTCTCATGTCAGTTTATTTTTTGCAAGTTGCCCTGTTTTGTAAAACAAGAATCAGAAAACGGGGTAGAGTGAAATATCTTTTACAGCCCCCTTTTCGTATTACTGCAGTTTAAATTTACTGTTATATCCCGTTATTCAGTTGTTAATGGAAGCTATTGAGTTATTAGGACAATAAATCTTCATTGCTCATATTAATTATTGAGTTAATGAGATGTAAATGATAAATTATCACTCAGAAAAGCATTTGTAAGTCCCCCCTTTTTCCTACAGGGTTAATTTATTAAATTAATCCGTTTCCCTGTGATTACTAAAAATCTTTTCACCCATATTCCAGCGGAGGTTTGTCTCCAAGGCTTTCATGTGGG
>WBZR01000640.1_pt1 | contig 52704 bp, 46 predicted proteins | sample 5204231 | NCBI WGS metagenome assembly WBZR01 (sample SAMN12412403, study PRJNA552823) | activated sludge metagenome | isolation source: activated sludge from anammox sidestream of wastewater treatment plant... | place: USA: Virginia | collected 2017-08 | reverse complement strand
TCTTGGGAATTATCTCGGTTGGCACAGAATGATTGACCGTCTCGGCCAAAATATTACGCCAACGCTTTGTTTCCTCGCATCTCTTGGGAAAACAAGGCAGTTTCAACAATTAATTACAACATAGCCAATTATAAAACTGCATAAAGTACTGTAAAATAATCATACTATGAATATTATTATTTTTATCGAGAATTGGAATTACCTTGCGGATATGGTCGAGGAATCGAGTCAGCACGAAGATACAGCGGGTGCCCCGGCATACCCTGCTGTGTGACCGATAGTGCATGGAACTTACCAGGAAATTTCGTATAAACCCCGGCCGCTCTGCCAAATAGCGATCCATGGTTGCCCCATGCAGCTACAGCGAGGTGCGCGTGATCTACAGCCATTGTGAGCCATTGGTCGTTCTCCGGTCCAATCGGGTCAGCGGCTTTCCGAAGCATTGAAGGGTCAGTGGCCCGATAGGCAAACAAATTTACCATCCATAGCGATCCACCGCCCCAGTCTTTGGCAAACCGAACACAGCGCCGAATAGTTGGGTCGTCAATTGACGCATCAGCCGTGGATGGATTCAGCCCGACGATCACGATAATCTTGCCCCTCTTATCCCAAGTTCGGGAAAGGAAATACCTGTACAAACCATCCTCAGAAAGAACAGCCAGTGGTATTGGGTCGATCATTTGGATGCAGGCGAACCTTTTGGATTTGATTCCCCTAAAGCCTTGTTCTTGCCTGAGCCATTTGCATGAGAAGTATTCATCTGCGATGATGCATCAGCCGCATCGGCCTTTACCTCTGATTCATCGCAATTAATCGATTGACAATTAGACTTTATCGAACTATCCAAGGGCAGCAGTTTGTTATTCTTCAGTCTCATCTCATAACCGCCTTGCTCGATAATTTTCGCAGTAATTATTCCTAAGGTCGCAGGCGCAAAGGTTGCAAACAAGGCGGTTATAGCTACAAGTAAGCCGAGCATACTGGAAACAGAGAACGTGATGTTTTTCCATTTTTCCGCGGTCCTTTCCACTTGTTCCACTTGTCCGATCAGGTCTTCAATGCGCCGTTGGAGCATCAAAGGCGAAAACACCTGTTCGGTCATATTCTGAAGCAGTGAGGACTTGATCGTATTTTGACCCTTTGAAGGACCGTTATATATCTCCTCGGAATTGTGATCAAGGTCAGCGTATACGATCAGAAAGACCGGAGTTCCTCGCTCGAGAATCACTTCGGCCGGGCCGGCGTTGTAAACACTAAACAGCAGTTTGCCTTCCCAGCCAGGATCCACATGAAAGCCTGAAACGTTTATGAGCCCCTTAAATTTGTACCCCGCCCGCATCGAAATCAGTGCAAGCGCGTTATTGGGAACCCTTACCACTTCTTCGGTCATCAAGAAAGCAAACTGCCCAGGTTTGATTCGGAGAATGTTATTAGGGGAATCCCCAAGGACTGAAACTAGAGGATCAGCAGGCGCGCTTGTTGCAAATCTGTCAGATGTGGCAAAGACTTGTTCACCAACACAAAGTCGATACGAAGCACAGTCAATATTTTCCGGATTAAATGTTTGGATAAGATCCGGCAGTTCTTTAGCAAGTTTCTCGCCGCTCCAGAAAGCCATTTATAAATCCCCCGATCTCAATAGCCGATGGATGATTAACTTTTGCTCAACTGAATGCAGACGCTCCCTCAATTCGGTATCAAGCTGGCCGTCGAGATGTCCCAAGATGCCCAGAATAACTACGGTTAACCTAGAGATTAGGATCTCCATAGTCGCGCGAGGATCGCCACGCTCCATGTGATCCGCAGACTCAATCGCTTTCGCCATCTGCCCGCCAAGAATAAGCATCGAGTGCAATGCCTCCGAAAACAGGTCTGTTGTGGACACTTTCTTTCCGATCTCGCGCGCTAGTGCATCAATATTGGGAGCCTCCGCTTCCTCTTGGATCGACTCACCCAAGGAAATGTTCATCGTATTTGCAGATGCCATGCAGATAATGAAAGTGTCTACAAGAATCTTTCGGAATTGCACTAAATCCCGATCAATGCGAGCAGACTCAATCTTCCCGGCATACTTATAAAAATGCAGAACCATGTGTTTTAGCCGCTTGTAAAGATCGAAACTCAAAATGTCTCGATGAGCAACTTCATCATGGCGCTGTTGGAGCTGCTGCAGCGGAAGCAAAATGCTTTCAGCGGAGACTTGCTTCATATTGCCTCAATATCAAAAATAAAAGATGGCGACACAAAGCCTCAAAGAGGAACAAACAACAGTTGAGATTCTAACGTTCATACTGCCAAACCCTGTACCTTTTCTACTTCTGTGCTGCTTGATTTTTCTCCCCTTTTGCTTCGCCATCCTGTGTTGTGGCTGCTGAAGACATGCAGCAACTGAACAGCAACAATCAGCCACGCTCAAAGAGTTTGTTCCTGAGACGGAGCCTCGCTTGATCGTATCAATTTTTAAGCGACGCAACAACGGGTTTTGCATCTTTCTTCTGTTCTATAAATCGGGCAATGACTGAATATGAGATTTTTTAAGAAACAAAAAGATTTCATAGGACACAATCACATCGCAGGCATGATATCTCGGATAAGGTATGGGCATTAATTGAGGACCATTTGCTTTGCCGGGGCGCAAAAGAGTCACCAGTATGTTTTGCGGTCAAATACTTTAACAGCTGTCTATTTTCCCTTCAGTTCTGCGTCTTGTCTGCCAGGGAAGTATTTTTTCCTTTCCGATTATTTCCCTAAACCTTTCGCCGGGCGGTCCGTTTACTGCTCTCAACGGCGGTTGAAAACTCTGCAAACAACCAAAGCAGATCAGGCCGGAAAACGATGGTGGGCTCGTGAGATAAGAGCGCCACGCTATTTGAAAAAGAGACCTCTCTGAAGGAGAAATAAAATGCCACAAGTCATCAATACCAACGTTGCATCACTCAATACCCAGCGCAATCTCAATTCATCGCAAAGCGCGCTGAGTACCTCACTGAGCCGTTTATCCAGCGGCTTGCGCATCAACAGCGCCAAGGACGATGCTGCCGGGTTGGCGATTTCCGAGCGCATGACCGCACAAATTCGTGGACTGAATCAGGCTGCGCGCAACGCCAATGATGGTATTTCGCTGGCACAAACTGCGGAAGGAGCATTGGCTGAAGTCGGTAACAACCTGCAGCGCATCCGTGAACTGGCTGTCCAGTCCGCCAATGCGACCAACTCAGCCTCAGATCGCGCTGCGCTGCAGCAGGAAGTTGCACAGCTAGCTCAAGAAATTGATCGTGTAGCCACACAAACTGATTTTAACGGCACTAAACTACTCAATGGCTCATTCTCAGCCCAGCAGTTTCAAGTAGGAGCCAACGCACAGCAAACCATCACTATTGATAGTATTGCTGATGCTCGTACTAGCGCGCTCGGTAAATTTAACGGCGTAAGTATCTCTAACAACGCTGTCGCCACACCATCAAACACACCTGCCGCCTTGACGGTAGCATTCACGGGAGGCTCTTTAGGGACGATCACACTTGGCAACGTTGCCAATGACGCCAAAGCTATTGCTAATGCTCTGAATGCCTCCGGTATTTCCGGGATGTCTGCCAGTGCTAATGCGGCCGCAGTCACCGGGACGTTAGCTGCTTTAAGCGGTGGCGAGGGTAATGAGACCCTGAGTTTCACACTCAATGGTACCAACATCAGCTTCAGCACCGGTACAACGCAATCAGGGGCGCAGGATGCATTATTAGCGGCAGTGAATGCACAATCGGCTAATACGGGCGTCGTGGCCACCAACACTGGCGCGGGCATCAAGCTGACAGCTGCCGATGGACGAAACATCGTGGCAGGCGCGTTAACCGGTGCAACATCATGGACTGCAGCCGAGTTGGGCTTAGGCGGCGCAAGCGTACTGGGCGCGACAACAGCTGGCACTGTGAACATCAACTACCAGTCACCCTCAGGTAACGCGGCCACAGCCGTGACTATAGCTGTGGCTGGTGGCTTTACTACTGGTTCTAAGTCTATTGATAGTACTGGCACAGCTGTTTCAGCTATTGACATTTCCACTGTCAGCGGTGCCAATACCGCGTTAACGGCCATTGATGCTGCACTTAGCCAGATCAGCTCCAATCGCGCAACCCTAGGAGCCATGCAGAATCGATTTAGCTCGGTAGTCGCTAACCTGCAAACCACTTCTGAAAATCTGTCTGCTTCCCGCAGTCGTATCCAGGATGCTGATTTTGCTCAGGAAACCGCAGCGCTGACGCGTGGACAGATTCTGCAGCAAGCTGGTGTTGCGATGCTGGCACAGGCTAATGCGTTGCCGAATAATGTGTTATCCCTGTTGAGATAAGCATTTAATTCTCGCAGAGCAATGAATAGAGCAATCCGGTGGTCAGCGTAATCTGGACGCTGGATTGCTCCGTCAGCCGTGTTACTTTGTAATAGCGGCACGCACTATCGTCTCAGCTTAACAAACCCATAAAAAGAGAATACTTATGAATCCGAAAGAGGAAGCAAGATTCTTCAAAGGCAAGAACATTATTGATATGGCCTTGACATTTACCACTATGCTTCGTCTGTTTGAATCAGATTCGAAGCAGAAAATAGCTGAGCAACTCGAAAATTCTCTAAGCCAACTACCATCCATCTCCAGCAAGGATCAGTTTGAAAAATTGCATGCTGATTTCTGCAACTGGTTTGTGGCCAATGTCAAAACAGCAAGAAAAGGTGACTCGGCATCGTATGGACAGGCCGCGAAGGTTTTCGACGTCGTCGCGAAAGTATATGTGTACTATTGTCGCTTACCGAGCTGTGAAGCTGCTGCTGTATTGTTGCCGTTTTTACATGGCGCAATTGATACGCCGATAATGAAAGATCTGCAATTGGAATATCCTGAAGTCGGCATCAATTCGGAGATGATTAAGTCTGTCGAAAAGGAAGAATATCGTGTTCTTCAATCATTAGTTGTAAGGAGTATTCAGGAAAAGTTTAAAGGTCAGATATTTCCAGTGCAATACGATGACATCATGTGGAATTACTTCAACCGTGGTGCGGTTATATAAATTCCTGCTTGCTGCTTTTAATGGTGACTTGGTATTTCTGAAACAGATGATAGGCTAAATCAATTCTGAATATCCCGGAATTACAAGGTATTTGTCGATCAGCGCGCTGATCATATATGGGTAAGATTTTATAGTGAAATGACGAGAGATAAACCATACGAAATTACAATCAATCTATTTGAGCATCGTTATAGTTGGTGTTCAAAATAGACCAGCAGTCGATTTACACAAGGAGGTTTATATGAACATCAACGCAGTAGCTGCCGATATGCTCCAGGCTACAGCACCCGTTCAACCGGCAGCACCAATCACCCGGACGGCGGAGCGCGAGATGGCTGCTGCTCCCCGGCCTCCGGCTGAAGCTGACGACATCAAGCCGGAGCAGGTAAAGGAAGCAGTGCAGCAGATCGAGCAGTTTACCCAGGCATTGACACAAAACCTGAAATTCACGATTGACGAAGATACCGGCAAAACCGTAATCAAGATTGTCGATGCGCAAACACAGGAAGTGATCCGCCAGATGCCTTCGGAAGAAGCCATCAAGATTGCCAGCGCGCTGGGGAAGATTCAGGGGCTGTTGTTCAACGGACAAGCATGAGATGAATATAAAAAACACTGGGTCGCCACGGCCTGCAGCCTCGCGATGATGGGGTTAAAGATTGCGCAGCCCGGGCTGCGCAATAGCTCTGTAACTGGGAAGTAATCCGGTAGCTGGAAAGTAACTCCGGTAAACCACCACCTTTGCAAACGCCACTCACTCCGTCATTGCAAACACCACCTCCGTCATTGCGAGGCGGTTGCAAACCGCCGTGGCAACCCAGCGACAAGGCAATAAAGGCACTGGGTTGCTTCGTCAGCTACGCCTCCTCGCAAAGACAGCCTTTCCCATCGTTGCAAACACTACCTCCGTCATTGCGAACACCGTAGGTGTGAAGCAATCCAGATGACAGCCGCAGTGTGATTCACCACCCCGTCCGCCTGCGGCGTCCACCCCTCCACCGGAGGGGAATTGGATCGCCACGCAACTTGCTACTGCTCACGATGAACTGGATGAAAGGTTGCGCAGATCGCGATGACAAGCTGAAGACGGGGTTAAAGATTGCGCAACCCGGGCTGATGCGATAGCTCTGTAACTGAGAAGTAATCCGGTAGCTGGAAAGTAACACCGGTAAACCACCACCTTTGCAAACGCCACTCACTCCGTCATTGCAAACACCACCTCCGTCATTGCGAGGCGGTTGCAAACCGCCGTGGCAACCCAGTACTGGGTATTGATAGAAAATGTGTAAAGTCGCCTTCACCCCTGCCGTTATGATTCTCTGAATCGTCATAATCTGTCTGCAGCAATGACAGACTGGCGATAACGAATACAACAGATCAAGGACATAAAATGATTGCAGCACCGGGAATCGGCTCAGGATTGGATGTCAGCGGAATTATCAGCAAACTGATGCAGATGGAGCAGCGCCCGCTGACCCAGCTCAACAATAAGGAAACGAAACAGCAGGCGCAGCTCTCTGCCTTTGGCAGTCTGAAAAGCGCGCTCTCCACGTTTCAGGATAGTGTGAAGGCGCTGGCAAAACCAGAGCTGTTCAATGGCTACAAAGCGACGCTGGCGGATACCACCGCAGCCACGGTAAGCGTTTCTTCCAGTGCAGCAGCGGGTACGCATGAGATCGAGGTGCAATCGCTGGCGCAGGCACAGAAAATCAAATCGGAAGCCTTTGCCACGCCTGGAACGGTAATCGGCAGTGGCTCACTGACGATCGAATTTGGAACGTATAACGGGGATGGCACGTTTAGCGCCAATGCGGACAAGACGGCCAAAACGATTACGATCGACCCGGCGAAATCAACGCTGGCCGATATTCGCAATGCAATCAATGAAGCGAATGCAGGTGTGACGGCCAGTATCGTGAACGATGGCAGCGGCAACCGGCTGGTGATTGCTTCCAAAGATACCGGGCTAGCCAATGCGCTGAAGATTACGGCAAACGATGCAGATGGCAATCACACGGATAACGCCGGGTTATCGAAACTGGCATTCGATGCCTCCACCGGCGGAACCCTGAACATGACCGAAACCGTGGCAGCGAAAAATGCGGTGATGATGATCGACGGCATTACCGTTGAAAAAGCCTCCAATACCATCAAAGATGCGCTGGAAGGGGTGACGTTCAATCTACTCAAGGCCAACCCCGGCACCAGTACGGCGCTGACGGTGGAAAAGGATAAAAGCAGTGTTGAAACTGCAGTAAAGGCGCTGGTGAATACCTACAACGAGCTGGAAAAGACTATCGGTAATCTTTCCCGCTACGATACGGCCAATAAGCAGGCATCAGTGCTGACGGGGGATTCCACCGTGCGCATGGTACAAAACCGGGTGCGCGCAATGCTGAGCGGCAGCCAGTCCACCGCAGGGGGAATCAGCGCACTCTCCGAACTGGGTATCAGCTTTCAGAAGGATGGCACACTGAAGCTGGATGAAAGCAAACTGAGCGCCGCACTGGCTGATCCGGACAAGAATCTGGCCACATTTTTCTCGACACAATCAGGGGGAATCGATGGTTTTGCTTCCCGGCTGGAGGACCTGATTGATGGCATGACCCGCAGCGATGGCTTGATCAAGAGTCGTATGGATGGGATCAACAGCACGATCAAAAATATCGGCAAACAGCGCGAGGCGCTGGAGTATCGGCTGGAAGATGTGGAAAAACGCTTGCGGATACAGTTCTCCGCACTGGATACGATGCTCGCCAGCATGAACCAGACCAGTAACTACTTACAGCAGCAACTGGCCAACATGCCAAAAATCGGCAGCAGATAATCAAACGGATAGCGATCGTTAACCATACTTCTCATTTTTGGAAAGGAAAAACTGATCATGTTTATTGAATCCCCGAACCGGGCAATCAAAAGTTATCAGGCTGTAGGGGTTGAATCCGGCATTGCCTCTGCTGATCCGCACAAGCTGATCCTGATGCTATTCGAAGGCGCGCAACAGGCACTGGATTGCAGCAAGCTTTATATGCAGCAGAACAACATCGCCGCCAAGGGCGAAATGATTTCCAAGGCAATCGCAATTATCGACCACGGCCTGAAAGCCAGCCTTGATCAATCATCCGGCGGAGAACTGGCCGGCCGGCTAAGCCAGTTATATGACTATATGACCACCCGGCTGTTGAAGGCTAATCTGCAAAATGATGTGGCAATCATCGAAGAAATCAGTCATCTACTGGGGGAATTGCACGAAGCTTGGATGGAGATCGGCAAACAGCCCGCTGCCAAAACGATAGCTCAAGCAGCGATAGATGTTGCCAGCGATGCAGGTGCTACTGTATGAAACAGGACATCCCGATAGAAAATCTGCCGAAAAACAATAGAAACGACATGCAAATGATCGCCACCTACGAAGCGATATTGACAATCACCGATCAAATGCTGCAAGCAGCAAAAAACAGCGATTGGGATGAACTGATAGCCCTGGAACAGAACTGTAAACACCTGACCACCCATCTAATGGCACAACATGCCAGCGGACAGCTTGATGATGAACTAAGGCAAAAAAAGATCAACCTCATTCACGGCATATTGGAACGGGATGCCGAAATCCGCGCCATCACCGAACCGTGGATGGTGAAACTGCAAAATCAGCTAACCGGCTACGACCGCAATCGCAAACTGGGACAAACCTACCAAACAGATCTTTAACCTGAGCTTTATTCGCAGTTGAGCTGGTGCGCGGATGCACTCTATAAACTGGGTCGCCACGGCTTGCGGCCTCGCGATGATGGAGTGGGAGGTTGCGCTACTTGTAATGACAGACTGAAAGCGGCGCAAGAAGATGGATGGAAAGTTGAGGAGTTCGCATGGCGGTGATTTTTCTCAGCAGGACAGCCACCGAAACAACCCAGCACCACTACTGTAGTCCCTTGCAAACACCACCTCCGCCATTGTGAGGCGGATATAAAACGTTGTGGCAACCCAGCACCACCGTCCTTGCGAACATTGAAAGGATGAAACAATCCAGAATGGTACCAATGAAACACAGACAATAAAGCGATGAAAGCACCGTGTGTTTACATCATGGCCAGTCAGCGTAATGGCACATTGTATACGGGAGTGACTTCCGATCTCGTACAGCGCGTCTGGCAACATAGGGAAGGTCTCGCCGAAGGATTTACCCGACAATATCGCTGCAAGCTGCTGGTCTGGTATGAACAACATGCATCAATGAATAGTGCCATTCTGCGAGAAAAACAGATCAAGAGTGGCAGCCGCGCAAAAAAACTTGCCCTGATCGAAGCACAAAACCCCAACTGGCAGGATTTATACCCGGAAATACTTTAAGGTTACGATGGCACTGGGTTGCTTCGTCAGCTACGCTTTCTCGCAAAGACAGCCTTCTCCATCGTTGCAAACGCCACTCACTCCGTCATTGCGAACATCGTAGGTGTGAAGCAACCCAGCACCACCACTGCAGCCCCTTGCAACACCACCTCCGTCATTGCGAGCCGCGTTAAGCGGCGCGGCAACCCAGCAGTGATGGTGATAAAAATACGGATGGTCACTCGGCTTCACTGGGTCGCCACGGCCTGCGGCCTTGCGATGATGGAGTGAAAGGTTACGCAACCCGGCTGATGCGATAGCTCTGTAGCTGGGAAGCAATCCGGTAAGGAACCTCTAAAAAACGTCAGCGAGGCAGTCAGTTCAAGGCAAAAATTGGCGAAAAAGCGGAGTCTATACGTAATAAATGAGCATTCTGAGCCGATTTTTAACGCAAAAATGACAACGCAGGTAGCTTTTCAGAGGTTCCGTAGCTTGGAAAGCAACCCCGGTAACACCACCACCTTAGTACGTCGTCGACAATCATGGCCGATAGATTTTCTGTCTTGCGGCCATTGCATGATCCAATATCCAGTGCTCGCGGCTGATCGCAGAGAATCACACCTGTTGTTTGAGTATCAGCACCCATGAGTGATACGGCGAATCCGGCTGTTCGGGCAAAGCTGCCAGCGGCTGTGATGCAGGTTGGATGAAACAGTTGGACGAGAGAAGGCTTTTCTGTAATGCGGGGGTGAGGCTGAAGGCGTTCATCCCGAGTGCGGTGGCTTGACCGCACTCGGGATGAATTAAGGAAAGCGAACAGCAGGGAGGCTCTGCTGAGGCAAAATTACTCTGCTGCTGTATTTTTTTGCTGTGTGCTGCGTGCTGGCAGTTTTTCCCGGATTCTTGCGGCTTTACCGGATCTTTCTCTCAGGTAGTAAAGTTTTGCCCGGCGGACTGCGCCACGCCGTTTGACTTCCATGCTTGCAATAAGAGGGGAGTAGGTTTGGAAGGTGCGCTCAACGGCTTCCCCGCTGGCTATTTTCCTTACAATAAACGAGGAATTGAGTCCGCGATTACGTTTGGCAATTACAACGCCTTCAAAAGCCTGGATACGTTTACGGTCACCCTCTACTACATTGACGTTAACTATGAGGGTATCCCCGGGTGAAAAATGAGGGATGGTTTTTCCCAGTCTTTCAATTTCTTCGCGTTCCAGTTGTTCGATCAAGTTCATTTTATTGCTCCTGTTCTTTAGTGTTATCCATTGATTGCCTGGCAAGCGCCGTGCATTGTAATTGTCTGAATTCTTCGAGTAATTCCTTTTCCTTTTCAGGAAGCCCTTCCGGGTATTTTGCTGCTAACAAGTCCGGCCTTTTTAGCCAGGTTCTGCCGATGGATTGTTGCAAACGCCAACGTTCTATTTTTGCATGGTTGCCGGACATCAGTACCGGCGGCACCGATTTTTCCTTATACACTTCAGGCCGAGTGTAGTGCGGATATTCAAGCAAATGATCAACATGAGAATCCTGGCCAGCTGATTGTGTATCGCCCAGTGCGCCGGGCTGTTGTCTTACCACCGCATCTATTAAAACCATGGCTGCCAGTTCTCCGCCGGAGATGACATAATCTCCGATCGAAATTTCTTCATCCACCTGGCTTTCTATTAAACGTTCATCCACCCCCTCGTAGCGGCCGCAGAGCAATATGACCCCGCCCGATCCCGAGATCTGTAGAATCTTTTTGTGATCCAGCTGCTTGCCTTGGGGCGACAGATAAATAACACTTGTTTTGCCAATCCCGCTCTTGCCTTGTCTGGCTCTTGCATCCGTAATCGCCTTGTCCAGCGGTTCTGCCATCATGACCATGCCTGGACCACCGCCATAAGGGGCATCGTCCACCGTCCGATAACGGTTTGTTGCGTAATCACGAGGATTCCAGGTGTGCAGGTGATATAAACCACTTTTGTGCGCCTTGCCTGTTATCCCGTATTGCGTAATTGCATCAAACATGCAAGGTAGCAATGTGATGACGTCAAACTCAAACGGCATGATGCAGTTTAATAATCTTGTTCCCAATCCACTGTAATTTTCCGGGATTTCAGGTCTACCTGCTTCACAACCTGATCAATGAACGGGATCAGTTTTTCTTCGCCATTTTCAGTTGATTTGATCTGCAATACATCATTGGCGCCTGTTTCAAGTAAGCCCGTTACCGTGCCGAGTAATGTACCTTGTACGTTTATAACGCTGGTTCCGATCAAATCAGCCCAGTAGTAACCTTCTTCTCCATCTTCCGGCAGTGGTGGTAACTGGCTGCGAGGCACCGCAATCTGTAATCCTTTTAGTTCAGATGCTTTTGTACGGTCGCTATACTCATCAAAGGTAACAACCAACTGGTTGTTGTGCGCAAAGGACGAGACGGGATGCACAACCTGCCAGTTTCGTTCATCGCTGCTTAGCCACCATGCCGGGTATTCCATCAACCCATCAATGTACTCGGTGAAGGGGATAACCTTGATCTGGCCACGAATACCATGTGGCCCGATGATCCGGCCCAGCACAACCATTGACTCCCCTGTTTCGAGGAGGACAGGTTTCACTCTTGTGGTTGTGCTGCCTTTTGCTGTTTGCCAAGCTGTTTGACGAGCCGGGAAACGGTGTCAGACAACTGGGCTCCCTGGGATTGCCAGTAAGTCAGCCGATCCATCTGAATACGCAGACCTTCTTCACCACCTGTGGCGCGTGGGTTGTAGAATCCAACACGCTCTATGAATTTGCCATCCCTTTTGTTGCGGGAATCAGCCACTACCATGCTGTAAAAAGGACGTTTCTTGGCACCGCCGCGTGCCAGCCGAACTACTACCATGTTGCCCCTTGTAAAAGTAAAAATGTTTGTCAAAAAAACCACTAATTTTATGGCAGTTCCCGTAACCATGGCAAGCGCTAAATTTAACGATGGCGCGATAAAGGTTCGTGTCAAAATCAAAATGAGTGAATAATGGTAAAGGCTTGAAATGAATGGCCCCGTTCGGGCGTGGCGATGTGATTTTGCTGAAATAGCCAAAAAAGACAATGGAAAACATTGATCGTAACAATACACCAATCAAGGAATTGCTGGCCGAGGCCAATCATTGTGTGGCATGTGGTCTTTGTTTGCCGCATTGCCCGACTTATGAGTTGACACATTCCGAGGCAGATTCTCCACGCGGGCGGATTGCCCTGATGAGCGGGGTTGCCAGTGGGCGTATTCCTTTGAACGAAAGATTTATCCAGCATATGGATCGGTGTTTGACTTGCCGCGCCTGCGAGCAGGTTTGCCCGAATAATGTCGCTTATGGCCACCTGATCGACGATGCGCGCGCGATGATTCACGATCATCCGGCCGTGCAGGGTGAAGGCCGGCATAAAAAAAACGGGTTAAGAAATTTTCTGGAACGGGAGCTGGTTGCCAAGCCTGCCCGGTTTGATAGGTTGCGGCCAATGTTACGTTTGCTGGCCGGGAGTGGCGTGCTGTCGTTATTGTTGCGGCTGGATATTCTGAAAAGAAATGCTTTGATTCAATCCCTGCTGTTTTTGGAGGATCGTAATCTGCCGGGGTTCTCCTGGCGCCGTACTTATCCCGCCACGGGCTTGTTGCGAGGTGAGGTGGGGTTGTTTCTGGGTTGTGTTGCCAGATTGATTGATGCAGAAACACTGCTTTCATCCATATGGGTACTCAACCGGCTGGGTTTTACAGTGCATGTGCCTAATGCGCAGGGGTGTTGCGGGGCGCTGCACCAGCACAGCGGGCAGGTTGATGCGGCAAAATTGTTGGCGGAGCAAAATATCCATGCTTTTGCAGGTTTGAATATTCAGGCCATTATCAGTACTGCTTCTGGCTGTGGTGTCCAGCTGGCGGAGTATTCATCGCGTCTGGGGGGTGGATTTTCAGTGCCGGTAATGGATATTAGCCAGTTCCTTGATGGACTGGTATGGGATGAAATCAGTATTGCGCCCTTGCCGCGCAGGATTGCTGTGCATGAGCCCTGTACGCTGCGCAATACTTTGCGTGCTTCCGCATACTTGTATTCCTTGCTTGAACGTATCCCGGCAGTGGAGGTGGTGCCGCTTGCCGGTAATGCGCAGTGTTGTGGCGCTGCCGGCACCTATTTTCTTGATCAGCCCGAATTTGCATCATCTTTGCTGAACGCCAAATTGCAGGCCTTTGAGCGAACTGGTGCAGATTGTCTGGTGACGGCGAATATCGGTTGTGCCTTGCATATCGCCAACGGGTTGGCGAAGCAGGGGAAAGGTATAGAGGTTTTGCATCCGGTAACATTGCTCGCACGGCAAATGCGTATAAAATGAGCGATCGAATTGTCCTGGGGCGATGGTTCAAGCGTGTTACAAACCTGTTTAGACAATGGGGGTCATTATGTTGAATGTTGATAAATTGATCATTGGTTTTGATAATGCCTTGCGGACATTGCTGGTGCCGGCCAGCACCTTGCGTCCGGTGCCGGGAAAAGATCTGCCCGAGAATGAGATGAGCGAGATCGAGAAGCGTGAATCAGCCGCGCTCATGCGTATCAATCATGTCGGTGAGGTTTGTGCCCAGGCGCTTTATCAGGGACAGGCGCTTACAGCCCGTAATGAACATGTACGGCAGGAGCTGGATCAGGCAGCGCGGGAGGAAACCGAGCATCTTGCATGGACGGAACGCCGAATAGCCGAACTGGGCGGACGTAAAAGTTTTCTTAATCCGTTATGGTATGGCGGATCATTCACGCTCGGGCTGGTGGCGGGGGTGCTCGGTGATAGATGGAATCTTGGTTTTCTGGCAGAAACCGAGCGTCAGGTGGAAGCGCATCTGGCAGATCATCTGCAGCGATTGCCTCATCAGGATGTGCGTAGCCGCGCCATTGTGACGCAAATGAAAATGGATGAGGCGTGTCACGCCACTATGGCGGTTTCGCATGGGGGGGGGCAATTGCCTGCTCCTGTCAGGGGAGCCATGAAATTCAGCTCCAGAATAATGACGCGCACTGCTTATTGGGTGTGAAATCAAAAAATGCTGATTTTTTCCACAAGGATGCGTCCGTAATGCCAGGCATCAATCTTACTGATCACTTTCTGATTGCCATGCCGGGGCTGGAAGATACTTTCTTTGCCAGAACGCTGACCTATGTCTGTGAACATAATGAGCAGGGTGCGCTGGGTCTGGTGGTGAATCGTCCAACGGATATGTCCGTGGAAAAATTGTTGTTGCAACTGGGTATGACGCCTAAAAACACGGCTTCTTCCAGTCAACCGGTGTTGCTCGGTGGCCCGGTGCAGATTGACAGCGGGTTTGTGCTGCATGAACCTGTAGGGGCATGGAAATCCACGTTGTCTTCCAATGAGTCGGTCGGTCTGACTGCCTCCATTGATATTCTGCAAGCGGTGGCCAATTGTCAGGGGCCGGAGAGGATGCTGGTGGCGCTGGGCTATTCAGGGTGGGTAGCAGGTCAGCTTGAGCAGGAGCTGGTGCAAAATGTCTGGCTGACCGTGCCTGCCGAATCGCAGATATTGTTTGAACTTTCTTCCGAAGAGCGATTGCCTGCTGCCATAAAGTTGCTGGGGATTGATTTTTGTAATTTATCCAGTGAAGTTGGCCATGCCTGACGTGGCGCAGGGTGTTTTATCCGGTACAGTGCTGGCTTTCGATTTTGGTACGCGACGTATTGGTGTGGCCACTGGTGAATATGAATTGCGGATGGCTCATCCTCTGGTAACAATCAACGAGGCCATGACCAAACCCCGATTTGAGAAGATTGCAGAGCTGATCAGGACATGGCAGCCGGTTTTATTGGTGGTGGGGCTTTCGGTTCATGCTGACGGTACCGAGCACGAAATAACCCGGTTGTGCCATCGTTTTGCCAGGCGGCTGGAAGGGCGATTCGGCATACCGGTGGCAATGGCGGATGAGCGTTATACGACGGTAGTGGCCCGCTCCACATTGGAAGAAGCAGGGGTGACCGGTAAAAAACAGCGGCCCATGATTGATCAGATCGCGGCCCAACATATTCTTCAAACTTATTTTGATTTGTCCTATGCAGCTTCCTGACGCCGAGCAATTACTGGCACTGCTTATCGAAAAAATTCGGCCGGATGTCACCGGAAATACCGCCATTGTCGGTATCCATACCGGAGGCGCCTGGTTGGCCGAACGTATTCATCGGGCATTGGAGATCACGACTCCGGGAGGGGTGCTGGATATCTCCTTTTACCGGGATGATTACAGTAAAATCGGCCTGCATCCGCAGGTGCGCCCTTCCCAGCTTCCTTTCGATGTTGAAAACAGCCATATCATTCTGGTAGATGACGTGCTCTATACTGGCCGGACAGTCCGTGCAGCAGTGAACGAGCTGTTTGATTACGGCCGCCCGACCTGCATTGATCTGGCTGTGCTGGTGGATCGCGGGGGGCGCGAGTTACCGGTCGCTGCCCGGTATATAGGAGCTGTGCTTGCATTGCCGGAAAACAGCATGCTGGAACTGAGGCAATCGGATGATGGCAGGCTGAGTCTGGATTTACGCAGTCTGGCAACAGACTGATGCTTGCTGCCAAAGTTTTTCCAGTATGGTTTTTGCTTGTGAAGCGCTGATCCGGTTGGCCCCGGCTGTTTTGTACGAACTGATTTTCTTTGCCTATATTCGGATTTATGTATTGCCGTAATCTTTTCGGGGTGGCTGTGTAATGGGTCCGCATCCCCAGTTGAACAAAAATGGCGAACTGCAGCATCTGTTGACGACAGAGGGGCTGCCTGCAGCCATTTTGCGACATATTCTCGATACTGCGGAATCGTTTGCCGGTGTTACCGAGCGCGATGTCAAGAAAATTCCCCTGCTGCGGGGGAAATCGGTATTCAACCTGTTTTTCGAACCGAGTACCCGCACCCGCACAACCTTCGAAATTGCGGCAAAACGCCTTTCGGCGGATGTCATCAATCTCAATATGGCTGTTTCATCCCAGACCAAGGGGGAAACACTGCTGGATACGGTGGATAACCTGTCTGCCATGCATGCGGACATGTTTATCGTGCGCCATAGTCAGAGTGGCGCGGCGCATCTGATTGCCCGTCATGTCAGACCGGAAATTCATGTCATTAACGCAGGCGATGGATGGCATGCGCACCCCACGCAGGCGTTGCTGGATATGTTCACCATTCGCCGCTACAAGCAGGATTTTCATACCCTGCGCGTGGCCATCGTGGGTGATATTTTGCATTCACGGGTGGCACGTTCGCAGATCCACGCACTGACGACGCTGGGGGTGCCGGAAATCCGCGTGATTGCACCCAAAACATTGTTGCCTGCCAGGGTTGAACGGCTGGGCGTGCATGTTTACCACAATATGACGCAAGGGCTGAAAGATGTGGATGTGCTGATGATGTTGCGCTTGCAGCACGAGCGCATGAAATCGGCACATTTGCCTAGCACCGAGGAATATTTCAAATATTACGGATTGACGCCAGAGAAGCTTGCGCTTGCCAGGCCCGATGCAATCGTGATGCATCCTGGCCCGATGAACCGGGGTGTGGAAATTGATTCAGAGGTGGCTGATGGTGCGCAATCTGTCATTCTGCCTCAGGTAAATTTTGGTATTGCCGTCCGTATGGCGGTAATGTCAATCCTTGCTGGTAATTAACGCTCTATTTCTATGTACATTTGTATCCAAAATGGCCGTCTGATCGATCCTGCCAGCAGGATGGACCGTGCTGGCGATCTTTATCTGGCTGAAGGAAAAATCGTATCGATTGATTCCCGGCCGGAAGGTTTTTATGCTGATCGTGAAATTGATGCCGCTGGAATGGTGGTATGTCCTGGTCTGGTAGATTTGTCGGCTCGTTTGCGGGAGCCGGGTCTTGAATACATGGCGACACTGGAATCGGAGCTGGAGGCCGCAGTCGCAGGCGGTGTGACCAGCCTTGCCTGCCCTCCCGATACTGATCCACCGCTGGATGAACCTGGCTTGGTGGAGATGCTTAAGCATCGTGCGCGTAATCTTGACCGGGCACGGGTTTATCCGGTAGGTGCACTGACCCAGGGACTCAAGGGAGAGCGCCTGACGGAGATGGTCGAGCTGCATGATGCGGGTTGCATTGCTTTCAGTCAGGCCGATGCACCGGTAATCAATCTCCATGTGCTGATGCGGGCCATGCAATACGCCGCTACCTTTGGATTCAAGGTCTGGCTGCGCCCCCAGGACAGGCATCTCGCCAATCATGGCGTGGCGCATGAGGGTGAAATTGCTACCCGCCTCGGTTTGCCGGCCATTCCAGTGTGTGCGGAGACCATTGCGCTTTCCAGCATATTGTCATTGATGAGGGAAACGGGTGCCAGTGTGCATCTTTGCCGTATTTCCAGTGCAGAGGGCGTTGCACTGGTGCGGGCGGCCAAGCGACAGGGATTGCCGCTGACCTGTGATGTTTCCGTCCATCATGTGCATCTGACCGATATGGATATTGGTTTTTTCGATGCAAACTGCCACCTTATGCCACCGCTCCGGGGTCTGGCAGACCGGGATGCATTGCGCACCGGGTTGATGGATGGAACGATTGATGCCATCTGTTCCGATCACGCTCCAGTGGACGAAGACGCCAAATTGATGCCATTTGCTGAAGCAGAAAGTGGCGCAACCGGGCTGGAGCTGTTGTTGCCACTTACGCTGAAATGGGCGATGGAAAGCAGGCTGCCATTACCTGAAGCGCTGGCAAAAATTACGTCACACCCCGCGCAGATTTTGGGGGTTGATACCGGGCGGCTGGCAGCAGGTGTTGCAGCGGATCTGTGTATTTTTGATCCTGATGCAAACTGGGTTGTCAGCAATAATGAATTGAAAAGTCAGGGTAAAAACACACCATTCCTCGGCATGGAGCTATATGGGCGCGCCCGGTTCACGCTGATTGATGGGCGCGTTGTCCACGAGCAATAAATTTCGCTGGGTAGATGGTTGTGCTATAGCCACATAAGCTGCATAAAAAGCGTGATTCGGTAGAGGAGTCCGGGTCACCAGGGGATGTTGCCGGGATTCATCCGGCAAACCGAAAATCCAGGACACACATTGATAATAAAAATTTTTTCCGAGTGATTGCCGATATGAAAAACCCGCTGCTAGATTTTTCCACCCTTCCACATTACGAAGAAATCCGGAATGAACACATTACACCGGCACTTGATGAGCTGTTGCGCGATTGCCGCGCGGTGGTGAATGCAGTTAAAAATGCAACAGAATCCCCTGATTGGCAGGATTTTGTGCAGCCCGTAGTGGATGCGAATGAACGTTTATCCCGTGCATGGGGGCAGGTCAATCACCTGAACGCGGTCATGAATAACCCGGAATTGCGGGAGATTTATAACGCCAATCTGCCGCGTGTGACGCAGTACTACGCCGAGTTGTCGCAGGATCTGGTGTTGTTTGAGAAATTCCGGCAATTGCGGGCAGATCCATTATTCAAGGAATCAAGTCAGGCACGCAGAAAAATAGTGGATAACCAGTTGCGCGATTTTCGCCTGGGGGGAGCCGAGCTGCCTGCGGAAGACAAGGCGAGGTTCATGCAGATTCAGGAAGAGTTGTCGGCATTAAGCGCAAAATTCAGTGATAACCTGCTGGATGCAACCAATGCATTTTCCCTGTTCGTTGAAAACCGGGATGAACTTGTCGGCATACCGGAAGATGTGTTGCAGGCCGCGCGTGAAGCCGCAACCAAGGATACCGAGATAACCGTTCGTGGCTGGAAATTTACCCTGCATGCCCCTTCCTACCTGCCGGTTATGCAATATGCGGATAACCGCAGTTTGCGTGAACGGATGTACCGTGCGTACGCAACCCGTGCAAGCGAGCTCGAAGTTGTTGCAGATCAGGTTGCAAGCCATGACAACATGCCGCTGATCGAGCAGATTCTGCAGCTGCGTCAGGAAGAGGCCAGATTGCTGGGTTACGATTGTTACGCACAGGTGTCGCTGGCTCCCAAAATGGCGGAAACGCCGCAACAGGTACTGGATTTTCTGAATGAGCTGGCAGCCAAGGCAAAACCTTATGCAGAAAAGGATCTGGCGGAGCTGCGGCAATTTGCGGCAAATAAACTCCAGCTGACCCAACTTGAAGCGTGGGATATTGCTTACGTCAGCGAGAAATTGCGCATCGAGCGCTATGCTTTTTCTGATCAGGAGGTCAAGCAATACTTTCAGGAAAGCAGGGTGTTATCCGGCATGTTCGGGCTGGTGGAGACTCTGTATGGCATCCACATCAGCGAAGTGGGACCGGAGCACAAAGTGCAGCGCTGGCACCAGGATGTGAAATTTTTCGATATCAGGGATGGCAGGGGTAATCTGCTGGGGCAGTTCTATCTGGATCTCTATGCGCGTCCTGGCAAGCGTGGGGGCGCGTGGATGGATGATGCCATCACACGGCGTCGGGTTGAAGTGCCTGAAATCGGCCGTTCTGAAATCCAGGCGCCTGTTGCCTATCTGACCTGCAATTTTTCCGGCCCGGTGACGATCGATGGCCAGCTGCGTCCGGCGCTGTTCACGCACGACGAAGTGATTACGCTATTTCACGAGTTTGGCCATGGATTGCATCATTTGCTCACCCAGATGGATGAACTCGGCGTTTCCGGTATCAATGGCGTTGAATGGGATGCGGTTGAACTTCCAAGCCAGTTCATGGAAAACTTTTGCTGGGAGTGGGAGGTGTTGCGTGACATGACGGCGCATGTGGAAACAGGCAATCTGCTGCCGCGCGCTTTGTTCGACAAGATGCTTGCAGCCAAAAACTTCCAGAGTGGTCTTCAAACCTTGCGTCAGATCGAATTTGCCCTGTTTGATATGCATCTGCATACTGATTTCGATCCACAGGGTAGCGAGACCGTATTGCAGCGCCTGGATAAAATCCGTCAGCATGTTGCTGTCATCATTCCACCTGCGTTTAACCGCTTTCCTGACAGCTTTGGGCATATCTTTGCCGGAGGCTACGCTGCGGGTTATTACAGCTATAAATGGGCGGAAGTATTATCTGCCGATGCTTACAGCCTGTTTGAGGAAAACGGCACGGGCCAGGTGGTTAACGCGAAAACCGGTGAGCGTTTCTGGCAAGAGATTCTCGCTGTGGGTGGCAGCCGCCCGGCACTCGAATCATTTATTGCATTCCGTGGGCGTGAGCCAAAGATTGATGCGCTGCTGCGACACCACGGCATGGTGGCTTGATGTGATTCAAACGTGCTTTGCTGGGGAGAGCTGGCAAAGCACGCCGTGTTTTATCAGAGTACAAATTACGTTGCTGTCATCGTACATCGTATCTATTGCTTCATTTCATACGGCCAATGCGGATTTACCCAAATGTTGGCATCTTTTTTCAGTTTGCGTTACGCAGCCTTGTTTGAACATCTCCTTGTGTTTCAAGCTCGTTGGCCAGAAATCCACCGGACTGATGATTCCATAACCGGGCATAAAGTCCGTTAAGTGCCAGCAGTTCAGTGTGATGGCCCTGTTCGACGATGCGCCCGTTATCCAGCACAATCAGCCGGTCCATGGCAGCAATAGTGGAGAGACGGTGGGCAATGGCGATCACGGTTTTGTTCTGCATCAGTTCGTGCAGGCTTTGCTGGATGCTGGCTTCTATATCGGAATCCAGTGCGGATGTGGCCTCGTCCAGAATCAGGATGGGAGCATTCTTGAGCAGTACACGGGCAATGGCGATGCGCTGGCGTTGCCCGCCTGACAGGTTGACGCCGCGTTCGCCCACCATGGCATCATAGCTTTTGTGACCATGGATGTCGGTCAGTTCCATGATGAATTCATCTGCATGCGCCCGCTGCGCTGCCAATATGACTTCTTCTTCGGTAGCATCCGGTCTGCCAAACAGGATGTTTTCCCGGATGGAACGGTGCAGCAGCGATGTATCCTGAGTGACGATACCAATGTTTGCGCGCAGACTTTCCTGTGTGACGGTGCGGATGTCCTGTCCGTCGATCCGGATATTGCCCTGCTGGATGTCATAAAAACGCAGCAACAGATGAATCAGGGTTGATTTTCCGGCTCCGGAAGGGCCGACGATGCCTACTTTCTCGCCTGCGCGGATATGGAGATCGAGCGCCTCAAAAATCCGGTGATCTTCGCTTTTAATGTGGTTATGGTAGGAAAATCCAATCTGGTTATAGTCAATTTCACCTTTTGAGACAGATAGCGGTACGGCATCCGGCGCGTCAGTGACTGCATGCGGTTTGGCCAGCATGTTGATGCCATCCTGCACGATGCCGATGTTTTCGAATAATTCTCCGGTTTCCAGCATGATCCAGTGGGACATTCCGGTCAGCCGAATGGCGAGGCTTAGTGCAATGGCAATTGCGCCCGTGCTGATGCTTCCGTCGAGCCACAGCATGATGCCGAGTGTACCGATGGCAAAAACGGACAACATGTTGTTGATCCAGACACTGGTATTCATCCAGGTGACCAGGCGCATTTGCGGATGGACGGTATCCAGGAATTCCTGCATGCCCTCCTGGGCGTAACCGGATTCCCGCCGGGTATGGGAAAAAAGCTTGAGGGTGAGGATATTGGCATAGCTGTCCACGATGCGGCCGGTCATGTTAGATCGGGCATCTGCCTGAATTTTGGAGATATGCCTGAGTTTGGGGACAAAATGGCGCAGGATGCAGAGGTAGACGGCCAGCCAGACAATCAGCGGGATGCAGAGGCGCAGATCGGCATTGGCAATCAGCAGCAAGGCAGTTGTCAGGTAGACGATAACGAACAGCAGGACATCCAGCGTTTTGATAATGGTTTCACGTACTGCCAGAGCAGTTTGCATGACTTTGGTCGCGATGCGCCCGCTGAATTCATCCTGGAAAAAAGCATAACTCTGGTCGAGCAGGTAGCGGTGGGATAGCCAGCGCACAGCCATGGGAAAATTTCCCATCAGGCACTGATACAGAATGGTTGAATGAAAGAAAACGATGATTGGCATCAGAATCAGGATGAAAAGTGATAATCCCAGCAGGGTCAGCCTTTCTTCCTGCAGAAACGCTTGCGGATCTTTCTCCGCCAGCCAGTCCACAACAGTTCCCAGGACGCCAAACAACATGGCTTCGCCGACAGCAACACAAAAAGTGGCGACGGCCAGAAGAATGAAATAGGTTTCTGCGCCTTTCATGTAGTAGCGGCAGAATTGATAGAGCGTGGCAGGGGGTTCTGTCAGTTTTCCGGATGGAAAAGGATTGATCAGGCGTTCAAAATAACGGAGCATAAAGTTGTGTTCCAGGAAAACGGGTAACAGAAGAGTTCCAGATAAGCTGTGTCGGGGCTGTGATGCAAATGCCGGAGTTCACCGGAGCCCTCAAGAATACCGGATTTTTGAGTAAAGCTGATTCTGGAAATCTGGCAGATAGATGGCCGGGCTGGTTTTTCCGGCAGATTACAGATTGGGCGCGAGGGGCAGCATGACCAGGAAAACCGTTCCTTTCAAAACTTCACTGGAAACTTGCAGTTTTCCACCAATTTCTTCTACATACTCCCTGCTTTCGAATACACCGATGCCCATACCGGCTGTTTTGGTCGATTCGAAAGGGGTGAACAGTTTTTCATGGATGAATTGCTCACTCATGCCATGTCCGTTATCTTCGATTTCGATGATTGCCTGCCCGGGTGCGCGCTTGAGTCTTACCTTGACATGGCCATCTTTGGGCGTGGCTTCAATCGCGTTCTGTACTAGATGGCCGAGCACGCGCTCCAGGCGTGATGGATCAGCCACGACATTCAATTCGGCATCTGCAATTTCAAGTTCTGGTTGGGGTTCATGGAAGGATTTGCTGGCAATGATCCGTTGCAGCAATGCATCCAGCGCCAGAGGGGTTTTTGCCTCGTGCAAATTTGCACTGCTGAGTTTTTCGAGCATGCGTTTCATTTTGTTGACGGATAATGCCACGGTGTCCAGCATATCCTGCTGAAATTCTGGGTTGTCCTTGTGCTTTTCTGCATTGGTAAGTAACAACGAGAGCTGGGCAATCAGGTTCTTGATGTCGTGCACGATAAACGTGGACATGCGATTGAAGGATTCAAACTGCCGTGCCGTGGACAGTGCCTGAGCGGATTCATATTGCGCTAGATAACTGGCGGCTTGTCTTCCCGCCACTTTCAGAAGATCTCTGACTTCCCAGTTGAATTCGATTTTACTTCGGGGTTCGGTCAGTACTACGAATCCCAGTAATTCTCCGTGCAGTATCAATGGCACTACCCAGCGAGCCTTGTGAATGGTGGGCAGCCAGTCGGGTAACACCATGGCAGCATATTTCTGTGATTCGGAATCATGCTGGTATAAATCAATCACCCAGGAGCTTTCCTGCAGGAATTGGCAAAAATGGCTTTCCATTGCCACGGAAGTTTCCACAGGTGGAATATTCCAGCGCGCAATCGGCAGATAGGCGTGATGCTGATCTGATTTGAACCATAACCCACCGGCCGGGCTTTCGACGAGTTGGGCGAGTGACTTGATCACCCGGACCCTTAATTCGGTTTTTTCCTCGGATAGTGTGCGGGTAAAGCGCAGCCATTCTTCGCGATAATCATAGTTGTAACTGAAGAAATGCTTGCTGATGAATACCTTGAGCCAGGAGCGCGTTGTCCCGGAGAACAGGACGACGACCAGTAGGACAATCGCACCAAACAGGAACGTCAACTGGAATATTGTTCCCCAGGTGCCTCCCGAGAATCGGAGGTAGTAACCTGCTGCTGCCATCAATAGCAGGTAAACCGCTGTGCCGAACAATGCCGAGGAGTAAAACAGGATGTGTCTTGAAACTGCGATGCCTACCACCCATTTGGGGTTGCGCGCGGCCGAAAGGCCAATCAGGGGGGCGATGAGTGTATTCACCCATCCTCTGGCAGCCCAGATATCTGGGCTGATTTTTATGAACAGCAAGGCATCGCTGTACAGATAAAAATCGTAGACAAACAAACCGCCAATACCGAGGCAGATGAATTTGATTCCCCAGCGCTGTTCCTGCGGGGTGTTCCGGTAGTATTGCTCTACCAGGATCATTCCGGTGATGGCCATGGCCACCCAAGTCAGAAATGCATACGGGGAGTCAGCTTGATCAGGATGGATACTGGCGGTGTAATTGGAAGCAATGATCTGAGCCAGGCCAAGCAGGTAAAGCAGGGCAATAGCAATGGTTATCGGTTTGAGTCTGGGTGAAGTTTTATCCGTTTCTCCGGTGCGGAAGGGGCCTAGCAGGGTAACAAGGAACAGGGTCAGGGTGGCATCGCGTGACAGTTCCAGTACCTGAATCAACAGGGGATATGCGTAATCCTGATAGGACAGTCCTGCGATGGTTGCTGCCCAGATTGAGGATGCGAAACAGGCCGTTGCCAGTAGCGATCCATAAAGACGTCCCCGCCAGCGGGTAATGAGCAGGACGGATAAAAGAAAAAAGACAACCGCTGCTACTGCGTAGCTGAGGGTTGCCATGACAGTCAGCAGGAGAAGTGATCGTGGCGACAGGTATTCATCGGCTGCCTTTGCGCAGCAGGACAACGCCGATCGTGTCGATCAGAATGATGAAATCCAGAAACAGGCTATGGTTTTTGACGTAATACAAATCGTACTGGAGTTTTTCAATAGCATCTTCAAGTGACGCTCCATAGGGATAGCGGACCTGAGCCCATCCGGTAATGCCCGGTTTGATGCTGTGCCGCATGTTGTAATACGGAACCTGTGCGCTCAGCATATCAACGAAATGAGGACGTTCAGGCCGCGGTCCGACCAAGCTCATTTCTCCCTTGAGCACATTGATGATCTGCGGTAATTCATCAATTCTTAACTTGCGGATGATTTTCCCCACCCGCGTTGAACGGGGGTCATCAGTAGTGGCCCATTGCGGCTTTCCGGCTTTCTCCGCATTGTTGAACATGCTGCGGAATTTGATGACGTGGTAGGTTTTTCCTGCCAGTCCCACTCTTTCCTGACGATAAAATACTGGTCGCCCGTCTTCGATCATGATCAGCAGTGCAGTCACCAGCATGATGGGCAACGTAGCAATCAACAATAACAGGCTGGCGAAGATATCAAAGGCGCGCTTAATGGTTGTTCGCAACGCTCCCTGGTTAAAGCCGCTACCAAATACCAGCCAGCTGGGATAGAGGGAATCCATTTGCAGGATTCCACTTTCTTTTTCAAAAAAAACAGCCAGATCGGTTATTTTTATACCGTTTATTTTGCATTCCAGCAGCTCTTGAATGGGGAAGGTGCCTCCCCGCCTTTCCCGGGTTGCGACAATGATTTCACCAGCATCGTGCTGAATGGCCAGCGAGATCAGTGAGCCGGCTTTCGGGATAATTTTGTCTACCGGAACCAATCGATTTTCTTTGTCAAACGGGATAAAACCAATAATTTTCAAATTGGGCAGGGTGGTGTTTTTTTCAATCAGTTCAAATAATTCTCCGGCGCTGGCTCCGGCACCTAATACAAGAGCGCGCGGACGCAAGTTATCCAGGCCAGACCATCTGAAAAAAATCAGCCGGATAAATAATATGAGCAGCAAAGCTAGTAACATTACGATAGCCAGCAGCCCGCGGCCAAAATAAAGATCCGGGAACACATAAAAGATCAGCGCGATGACACTGAACCCTAGTGTTAGAGAGGGGAGTAATTGCAGCAGAATACCTTCGAAATCCTGTTTGATTTCCAGCTGATACATTCCCAGAGCGGCCATGCTGGCGATGATGACGAAAGTAAAGGTGATGGCACCAGGTAATTGGGTGACAAGTTGCTCGGGTGTGGCGCTATCCCATTGCATGAAACGAATAACTGCACCAGCAAAAAAGACGCCCAGTAATGCGATAGCCTCAATGCTGGCCAGCAAAACCGAGAATTTGGATATGTAGTGGTTGGATACTTTGATCAAAATATATCTCAGCTGGCTTGATGTATAAACAACCGGACAGACAAAAGGAAGCCGTAAATCAGAATATGCGGAATTATAACTGGTATTTTTTTATCATAAAATCAGTTAAAAACCCCTTTTATTATTTAATTAAATCAATAATATATTTCCCGGGGATGGCGTAACTTATTCCACTTGGGTCGCTTAGCAGGGATTCCTTCTTGCCTTTGACAAAAACCATATTCACTACGCCATAAACTTCTCCTGTATCCGGGTGATACAAGGGACTTCCGCTATTACCCGGATACGCTGTGCCATCCAGTTGAAAAACTTTGAAGGCTGATTTCTGAAGCTGCCGGATTTTTGCAGCATCAAGCTGCCTGGCATTTTGCGCCGGCAGAATGATAGGGGTAATTGAGGAAACGGTTGCCCGATGAGTCACAGGGTAAAAACCAAGCACCATCCCGATTGGAAAGCCGGTGAACGCCAGCGATTCCCCTTCTCTTGTTTTGTCGGCATTTCCCAGTTTCATCGCGGGTAGCGCGGAGCCTTCGAAATGCAATAAAGCAAGATCATGTTCCTTATCCAGGGTAACAATACTTGCATTTCTTAATTCAGGCTTATCACCGCTGCCCGTCATGATGATCAGTGAGTTTTTGCTGGCATCGTTGACAATATCCTGGATGACATGTGCATTGGTGATGGCATGTGACCCATCTGTGATCACAAAGCCGGTGCCGAGAAAATTGACCGGGGGAGACTGTAATTTCTGGAAGGTACCGATGCCCACAATGGCTGGTTTGATACGCTCGATTGTCTCCGCGAGATCTGCCTGACACAACGATGGGTGTGAGAGCACCAGACAGGCAAGAAGTAATAGTCGCAAAATTGGGTGATTGGCCAGGTTATGCATTTTTCAGTAGGGGACGGAGTTGAATTAATCCAGGCTATAACTGCAATATTCAGTTCAGATTGTTCTTGCTATATCAAATAAATTCGCTTGAATATTTTTGGATGGTTTGTTTAGCTTGGGCTTTGTGTAGGATATAAAAACTGGTAGGCGGTACTGGAATCGAACCAATGACTTTCACCGTGTGAAGGTGACACTCTACCGCTGAGTTAACCGCCTTTGTTGTTACTATACGACAAAATCAGGTTATAGACGATTTATGCCGGTCAATTATTGTCGATTGGTATTTTTGTGCAGGTTAATTGCTTTTGTCTTCAAAGCGTATTCGGCTAATCTGCTATACAATCCGTTGGTTATAGCCAATTACCCAGATCCGGCCCAGTTTTAACCACTATTAAATTTATTACATGTTTATCAGCGTACTTGATTTATTCAAAATTGGTATTGGACCATCCAGCTCACACACGATGGGGCCCATGACAGCGGCCAATGTTTTTCGTGAGCATATAGATCGGTTGATATCACAGGCTCCAGGTGGCCTTGGTTATCGCGTTTACTGTGTACTCAAGGGGTCGCTGGCTTTTACAGGCAAAGGGCATGCAACAGACCGAGCTGTAGCTTTGGGATTGCATGGCCATAGCCCTGTGTCACTGGCTGGGCAGGATGTCAATGCGTTGACAGAAAAACTCTGGGCTACCAATACATTGCAACTGGCTAGCGGGAGAAGCATTGGTTTCAATCCCGAGGATGATATTGTTTTCGACAAATCGGATCCTTTGCCACAACACCCCAATGGGATGATTTTTTATCTGCTGGATGAAGAAGGTAAAAAAATCCTCTCGGAAACCTTTTTTTCCATCGGAGGGGGGTTTATCTGTACCTTGGCTGAAATTAACCAATTGAATGCGCCACTTAAAATTGAATCTGCCGGAGTGTATCCGTATCCATTTGATTCGGCGATCAGTATGCTTGAGATGTCTCGACAGAGTGGTTTATCTGTTGCTGAAATGAAGCGCGCAAATGAATTGACCAGAATGTCGGCGCAGGAGCTTGATGCGGGATTGGATAACATCTGGCAAGCCATGTGTCACTGCGTTGAGCAGGGACTGGCAGAGGAGGGTCGCCTCCCGGGGGGGCTGAATATACGTAGACGTGCGAAAGATTTGTTCAAACAACTGCAAATGCAGCCAGGAAAGGCTACGCTGAACGATTGGCTGTGTGCCTACGCCATGGCTGTTAATGAAGAGAATGCAGCTGGGCACATGGTGGTTACGGCACCAACCAATGGAGCGGCAGGCGTGATTCCGGCTGTTATTTACTATCTGCTCAAGCATGAAGGCGGTACCACACAGCAGATACGGGATTTCTTGCTGACCGCTGCGGCAATTGGCGGGCTGATCAAGCACCTTAGTTCTATTTCTGGCGCAGAAGTAGGTTGCCAGGGAGAGGTGGGGTCGGCAGCAGCAATGGCTGCAGCCGGGTTATGTGCGGTGCAGGGTGGGACAACAGAACAGATCGAGAATGCTGCAGAAATTGCCCTGGAGCATCATCTGGGTATGACTTGTGATCCGGTAGGTGGCCTGGTTCAGGTGCCTTGCATTGAACGTAACGGTTTTGGAGCAATCAAGGCGCATACTGCTGCAGCACTTGCTTGTCGTGGTACTGGCGAACATTTCATACCGCTGGATAACTGTATTAATGCGATGAAGCAGACTGGTCTGGAAATGTCGCACAAATACAAGGAAACTTCGCTCGGTGGATTGGCTGTCAGTGTCAGTATTACCGAGTGTTGAGCGAGGGAATGGAAAATCTTTTTCCGGAATCGGGAGAATTGCTGGCGGAGAGGGTGGGATTCGAACCCACGTGCCAGGAAATCCTGACCATCTGATTTCGAGTCAGCGCCGTTATGGCCACTTCGGTACCTCTCCTATCTGACCTGCAGCGTTAAGGGCGCTATTTTATCAGCTTTTCAACCTTTTAATAGTAGCGCTGTTGTGAATTCGCTCACGCTTGCAAGCATGATTCCCGCTACGAAAATGCGCCATTTCCCTCTGTTGTGTAATCAGCAAATTTTCTTATCTGATTCATAGATGACTAAGCTCAAGACACTTTATGTCTGCAATTCTTGCGGTGGCCAGGTTTTGAAATGGCAGGGGCAATGCCCGCATTGTCACGAATGGAATACGCTGACTGAAACCGTGCAGGAAAAGAGCGTGCTGCGTTTTACCTCGGATTCAGCGCAGAAGCAGGTGATGAGCCTGAGCGAAGTCGAAGCTGAAGACATGCCCCGTTTCCTGACAGGGATGGATGAGTTCGACAGGGTCCTGGGAGGCGGGTTGGTACAAGGTGGGGTTGTGTTATTGGGCGGTGATCCTGGTATCGGTAAATCGACATTACTGTTACAAGCGCTTTCCCGGATGTCTGCCCATCATCGGGTGTTGTATGTCAGCGGCGAAGAATCCATGCAACAGGTTGCGCTGCGTGCCAGGCGACTGTCTCTGGATGTGGCCGGAGTGGATTTGTTGACCGAGATCCGGCTGGAGGCGATTCAGTCGATTTTGGCTGGATATTGTCCGCGTATCGCGATTATTGATTCGATTCAGACCATTTATTCCGAAGCCTTGCAATCGGCGCCCGGTTCGGTGGCGCAAGTGCGTGAATGTGCGGCGCGATTGACCCGTTTTGCCAAAACCAGCGGTACCTGCATCGTGCTGGTGGGGCATGTTACCAAGGACGGTGCATTGGCCGGGCCGCGCGTTCTGGAACACATGGTGGATACAGTGCTTTATTTCGAAGGGGATACACATTCGGCATTTCGCCTGATTCGCGCATTCAAGAATCGCTTTGGGGCGGTGAACGAGCTGGGTGTTTTTGCCATGACCGAAAAGGGGTTGCGCGAAGTCGGCAATCCTTCTGCATTGTTTCTTTCGCATCATGGTGTGCGCGTGCCAGGCACTTGTGTGATGGTGACACAAGAAGGTACGCGCCCCTTGCTGGTAGAAATCCAGGCGCTGGTGGACGAGGCACATGCTCCCAGTCCCCGCAGGCTGTGTGTCGGGCTGGAACAAAACCGGCTGGCAATGTTGCTGGCTGTGTTGCATCGTCATGCCGGTATTCCCTGTTTTGATCAGGACATCTTTATCAATGCGGTGGGTGGAGTCAAAATTACCGAGCCGGGAGCGGATCTGGCTATCATGCTGGCGATTGTTTCATCATTGAAAAATCTGGTTTTACCAGACAAAACAGTTATCTTCGGAGAAATTGGTTTGGCGGGTGAGGTGCGGCCGGTACAGCGTGGGCAGGAGCGGATCAGGGAGGCAGCCAAACTGGGCTTTACCCGTGCCGTTATTCCGAAGGCAAATCAAGCAAAGCAGGTTATGAAAGGAATTGAAATTATTGCAGTGGAGCGGGTGGAGGAGGCGGTCAGCGCATTTTTTTAAGCACTGAGCAGAAAATCATATTCGCCACAGCCTGTGTGTATATCTTGCAGTGAATCAAATAACCCGAGCGCCGGTCATGTTAACCAGCGCCCGGGAAGTGTTGTGGTTTTATTCCGGACGGGCAAAACGATCAGTGTTGCCGAATTTGTTGTTGCTGAATGACCGTTTCCGGTTTTCGCGGTTAAATGGCTGCCCAAACCCGGTTTCCCTGCCTCCTTTGTTCTCCTGGGAAGAGGAGCGTGGATTTGGGTTGTCCGACCATGAACGTCTGGTTTTGTGGGCAGTGGAAGATGGCCGTCTTCCTGGTTTGTTGTCGTCACTGCGGCCAAATCTTGGTTTGGTGCGTGGCTCCATTCCTGGTATGACGTGAAATTCAAAACGATTGCCGGTAAATCGTTCAATTTTTTTCAGGTGGGCTGCGTCTTTTCCGGAAGCAAACGAAACAGCAATACCCGAAGCGCCTGCCCGGCCGGTGCGCCCGATACGATGCACGTAATCTTCGGCAAATTTCGGCAGGTCGAAGTTAATGACATGAGTAATGTCGGCAATATCGATTCCACGTGCGGCCACATCTGTTGCCACCAGAATCTTGAGTCGGCCTTGGCGCAGCCCTGTCAGGGTGCGTGTGCGTTCGCGTTGTGTCATGTCGCCATGCATGGCAGCGGCTTTGTGTCCCTGGGAAGAAAGATTATCGGCCAGGGAATCGGCATCGCGTTTCGTTGCGGTAAATACGATTGCCTGTTTGATGGTGGCGTCGCGCAGCAGGTGATCAAGCAGCCGGTTTTTGTGCATCAGATCATCCACATAATGCATGCGTTGCTCAATATGATCGAGCCTGGCGTGCTGGGTGGCTACCTGGATACGTTTTGGTGTTTTCAGTAAACGCGCGGCAATTTTCTCGATTGCACCATCCAATGTGGCCGAAAACAGTAGTGTCTGTCTTTCTGCCGGAGTTTTTGAGGCAATATGCTCGACATCCTGGATAAATCCCATATCCAGCATGCGATCGGCTTCATCTAGCACCAGCATTTCCAGCCGGGAAAAATCTATCCGGCCACGTTCGATGTGATCAATCAAACGACCCGGTGTGGCAACCAGTACATCGACAGTTTGTGACAGGAGTTTGTTTTGCAGAGGGTAGGGCATACCGCCCAGGATGCTTACAACGTTGATGCGCGGCAGGAATTTTCCATATTTGCTGGTGGCATCGGATACCTGCAGCGCCAGTTCGCGTGTTGGCGTCAGAACAAGTATGCGCGGACCACGACTGCGTACAGTTGATGGAGTGGCCAGCCGGTGCAGGGCAGGCAGCATGAAAGCAGCTGTTTTTCCGGTTCCCGTCTGAGCACTGGCCATGATGTCATGACCGGCAATCAATTCTGGAATGGCTTGCTGCTGTATTGGGGTGGGTGAGGTATAACCCGCTGCCAGTACGGCTTTTACAATGGCGGGATGTAAATTCAGATTTTCAAATGACACGTCGGTTTTCCTGATAATAAAAAACACAATGCGCAAACAGGAATGTACCGGAACAAAAATTGTTGGTACCGCTGGCGCATACATAAAAACACATCGCTGCTAACCAGGGATACTGAGCAATTTCGAAAAGAAACAGAGAAATCTGGAGAGGTCAGGAACGATGAAACTAGGTAACCCTGCCTTACTTAAGGCAGGGCGGCAAGTATACAGTAATTAAAATAAAAGTTAAATTTTTATGGCACTGACTGGCTAATCAGCGTGTAATGGGCTTGTAGCGGATACGTTTGGGTTTTGCTCCTTCCTCTCCAAGACGCTGGCGCTTGTCGGCTTCGTATTCCTGATAGTTTCCAGTAAAAAACATAACCTGGGAGTCGCCTTCAAAAGCTAGGATATGGGTGGCGATACGATCCAGAAACCAGCGATCATGGGAAATTACCAGTACACAACCAGCAAATTCCAGCAAGGCGTTTTCCAGTGCCCTCAATGTTTCCACGTCCAGATCATTAGAAGGCTCGTCCAGCAGCAGTACATTACCTCCGGATATGAGTGTCTTGGCAAGATGTAACCGGCCTCGTTCACCACCGGAGAGTGTGCCGGTGATTTTCTGCTGATCGGGGCCTTTAAAGTTAAAGCGCCCAAGATAAGCGCGCGCGGGCACTTCATATTTGCCAACGGTGAGCATGTCGTTCCCATTCGAAATAACCTGGAACACGGTCTCGCCATCGGGTAATGCGCCGCGAGACTGATCCACATAAGCAATTTTTACTGTTTCGCCTGTTTTGATTGTGCCCGCATCCGGCTGTTCTTTTCCCATGATCATGCGGAACAGAGTGGATTTTCCCGCACCATTGGGGCCGATGATCCCGACAATGGCACCAGGTGGTATTCTGAAATTCAGATTGTCAATCAGTAACCGATCTCCAAATCCTTTTGAAACATTAGTAAACTCAATGACTTCATTTCCCAGTCTATCTGCGACGGGGATGAAAATTTCCTGTGTTTCGTTACGTTTCTGATATTCCTGGGAGCTGAGTTCTTCAAATCTGGCCAGACGAGCCTTGGATTTTGCCTGTCTCCCCTTGGGGTTTTGCCGTACCCACTCCAGCTCTTGCTTGAGTGATTTTTGGCGTGCAGATTCAGCGCTTTCTTCCTGTTTCAAGCGGGTTTCTTTCTGTTCCAGCCAGCTTGAATAATTTCCTTTCCAGGGAATGCCATAGCCACGATCAAGTTCCAGAATCCACTCCGCTGCATTGTCCAGAAAATACCGGTCATGGGTGACTGCCACTACTGTACCCGGAAAGCGTGCAAGAAATTGTTCAAGCCACTCGACGGATTCGGCATCAAGATGGTTGGTGGGTTCATCCAGCAGCAACATATCCGGCTTGGATAAAAGTAATCTGCATAGTGCGACACGACGTTTTTCTCCTCCCGAAAGCTGTTCGATCTGTGTATCCCATTCTGGAAGGCGTAATGCATCAGCGGCTATTTCCATTTGCTGAGACAGGTTGTCCCCGCTTTGTGTGGTCAGTATGGCTTCCAGTCGTGACTGTTCTGCTGCCAGAGCTTCGAAATCAGCATCGGGTTCAGCATAGGCAGCATAAACAGCCTCTAGCTGTTGCTGTGCGCTAAATACTTCTCCCAATCCTTCCTGCACCGTTTCTCGAACGGTGAGTTTTGGGTCCAGCTGTGGTTCCTGTGGCAGATAACCAATTTTGAGATCCGGCATGGGCGTACATTCGCCCTCAAAATCCTTATCCAGCCCGGCCATGATTTTTAAAAGCGTGGATTTGCCTGAGCCATTCAAGCCAAGCAGGCCAATTTTTGCGCCTGGAAAAAAACTGAGTGAAATATCTTTGAGAATAACGCGCTTGGGAGGAACAATTTTCCCGACGTGATTCATGGTTAAAACGTATTGAGCCATAAATGCTTTACTAATCCTGAATTTGAATTGAACTGGACAATCTAGAATCTGGGAAGTTTGACCAGAATTGATTAAGAAAAAGAAGAAAAACTTTCAGCTTGGGCGCTGGGGTTGCGGGGCAAACGATTGATGCTTGCCTATATTAAAAGGCCGGAATGTAAAAGGCAAATAGCGGGCATCAGTGAAATAAATAGGGATGCAGGTTCTACAAAAATATTGTTTGTCCAAGTAGAAATAAACCAACGGGGAAAGGTATGAAAATAACAGTTCAGTATAAATCGGGGGTTTCGCAGATTTTTATTGTGCCGGCGGAAATACATGTTACTGAATTTCGAAAAATGGCAGAACAAGTGGGTGGAGAAGTGCTTAAAGTTGAGTTCGCCTCGTTCAATTCAAAGCCCGGCCATTACCAGGTTGGGGAAGGAAAGCTTTGAAAATAATTTATATAAAAAGGGTTAAAATGTTATCCCTCCATCGTGGCTGTCGCGGTGATGTTCCAAATAAGCTATTTTCCGTTACGCTGGGCAAGTGTTGCTACAAATAACACAAATTAAAGATATTGGCTGTTCGAACGATATAGACATGAATTGCCAGCATAGTTGTTTAATGGCAGAAGATATGCCCATTAGTCCATATTGGTGACATTAGTCATATCCGGTTTGTTTGAATGGTCGTAGAGTGGTGCATTAGGGAAAGTCGGCCGATAGTTGGATTTTAATGCCTGGTTAGTGTCTATGGCCTTTTTATAATGAAAGCTATAGCCAAGTATACATTTGATTTTCTTAAGGACTCCGTGTGAATGAATATTTTTATTAAAAATTGGGTAATCAATTTGTTGGCGATTTTTTATCTGTTTGCTCTCGGTGGTTGTTCAACCTACCCCCTTCTCTCGCAGCAAGGAGAGAAGGCGCCACATGATTATCTGATCGGTCCGGGTGACACGTTAAATATTATCGTTTGGCGCAATCCGGAAATCTCAATGAGTGTGCCGGTTCGTCCGGATGGCAAAATTACTACGCCACTGGTGGAAGATTTGCCTGCAAGTGGAAAAACTTCTACCGAACTTGCTCGCAATATCGAGGAAACTCTTTCCAAATATCTGCAACAACCGGTGGTAACAGTTGTGATAACTGGTTTTGTCGGACCATTTAGTGAACAGATCAGGGTTGTTGGGGAGGCAGCTCAGCCGCAGGCACTACCCTACCGGGAAAATATGTCGTTGATGGATGTCATGATTGCTGTTGGGGGGTTGACAGATTTTGCAGCGGGGAATAGAGCACGGATTGTCCGGAGTATTAACGGAGAACAACAGCAGTTTCGGGTCAGGTTGGAAGATTTGATTCGTGATGGTGATATTTCAGCAAATGTGCCTGTTTATCAGGGAGATGTATTGGTTATTCCGGAAAGCTTTTTTTGATTGATTTGGTCACTGTAATAAATGAAGAGGTGGGCCCGAAATGAGTGATTTGATTGCTCAGCTGCTGGTTTATATCAAGGGTATCTGGAAATATAGATGGATTTCAGTTGCAACCGCTTGGATTGTTGCTGTGGCAGGCTGGTTTTTTGTTTATAAGCTTCCAGATAATTATCAGGCTTCAGCGCGTATTTATGTAGATACCCAGAGTATTTTGCGTCCACTAATGGCTGGGATGACTGTGTCACCCAACCCGGATCAGCAAATTACAATCATGAGCCGAACGCTTATCAGCAGGCCCAATGTTGAAAGGATTATCCGTATGGTTGATCTGGATATCAAAATTACAGACGATGGTGCCAGAGAAAAGCAGGTGACTGACCTAATGAAGGATATCAAGCTTGCAACAACTGGTAGCGATAATATTTTCATGATTTCGTATGCGAACAAGGATCCAAAACTGGCTAAGGAAATAGTTCAGTCGTTGTTGACTATTTTTGTTGAGGGTGGTCTTGAAGGTAAAAAACAGGATTCTGCTTCAGCGCTGCGTTTTATCGATCAGCAGATTGCTGCTTACGAAGAAAAACTGGTTGCAGCTGAAGCAGCTCTGACTGCATTCAAACAAAAAAACATCGGGTTTTTACCAGGACAAGGGGGAGATTACTATAGTCAGCTCGTGTCTGCTGCTGAAGAACTGGAAAAAGCCAGGCTCGGTTTGCTTGAGGCCGAGCAGGCGCGTGATGCTGTGAAAAGGCAGATCACGGGTGATGACCCATTACTGTTGCTGGAGGTGGGGGAAGTGTCTCCACAAAGCATCGTTAACCCGGAAATTGATTCGCGGATTCAGGCGTTAAATACCAACCTGGATAATCTAATGTTGAGTTTTACCGATCAGCACCCTGATGTGGTTTCTACAAAGCGACTTATTGCACAGCTTGAAGAGCGGAAGGTGGAAGAAGCCAAGCTTGCTGGTACGGTGAATAATCGTGGTAAAAATTATGATCCGATGATGCAGCAATTGAATATCGCAATGGCCGAGTCCGAAGCTCAAGTGGCTTCGATGAAAGCGCGGGCTGCAGAATATGAGGCTCGTTTCGAGCGTCTCAAGTCAATGAGTAACACTGTTCCTGCAGTGGAAGTGGAAATGCAGCAACTGAATCGTGATTACAATGTAAATAAGGCTAATTACGAAAAATTACTGGAAAGAAGGGCATCTGCTGAGATTTCTGGTGAATTGACATCCACTTCAGGTTTGATGTCTTTCAGAATCGTTGATCCACCTACCGTTCCAGATACACCGTCTGGACCAGACCGTAAGAAGTTTTTTTCATTTGTCTTGATTGGAGCCTTGGCTGGGGGAGTTGGACTTGCTTTTATCATCAGCCAGATTCGACCTATTTTTCATAGTCAGGGCACTCTGAGAGAGTTGACCGGGCTCCCGATTCTGGGGGTGGTCCCAATGATATGGACAGAGCAGGAAAAAATGAAAAATAAGAGGCAAATTTATATATTCGGTTTCGCGCTATTAATGCTGATAGCTTGTTACATGGTTCTTATGCTTTATATAAAAACTGGTGTGGCACCAGCGATCTAGGTAGTGACAATGGAAATATTGTTGGTTTATTGGTGAAACATGCTGGCTTGCCAAAACATAAACAGAGAAAAGGTGGAGCAAATATGAGCCTGATAGAACGCGCTGCTAGTAGGCTTGCAAAAAAGGATGCAAGTAATTTTATTCCAGATGGCGAATTGCAACAGGTTTCCCGCTCAAAATATGACTCGGATTCGTCATTTTTTGCGGGTGATTCCATGCATCCTGGTGCTGGAGAAGAGAAAGGTGTCAAGAATGATAGGAAGGAGATTGATTTAGCTCACGGGGAAAATTCCAGCAAAAGAACGGTCAAGAAGCTTGATATCGATCTGGAGCATCTTCATCGAAGAGGTATTGTTACGCTTGGTCATACAAAATCCGAAATAGCTGAGCAGTTCCGGCTAATAAAACGGCCTGTACTGACTAATGCCTTTAATCCGGACAGTGGAATAAAGAACGGTAATTTAATTATGGTTACCAGCTCTTTGTCGGGAGAGGGGAAAAGTTTTTGTTCTATCAATCTGGCAATGAGTATCGCAATGGAAATGGATCATAGAGTGTTGCTAGTTGATGCTGACGTTGCCCGCCCCTCTATTCCAGCTAATTTGGGTTATAGCCCGGAAGAACCTGGATTGTTGGATCTTATCCGGGATCCGCAATGCCAAATTCCTGACGTAATGATGAGAACGAATGTAAAAAAACTTACGTTAATTCCAGCGGGGAGAAGGCATACGCATGCCACTGAGTTACTGGCCAGTCAGAGTATGCGTTCCATTCTGGTTGAGCTTGCTCAGCGCTACCACGATCGAGTGGTGATATTTGATTCCCCTCCTTTATTGTTAACCAGTGAATCACGTGTGCTGGCTGGTCAGATGGGACAAATCATCCTGGTAGTTGAAGCAGAAAGGACAACACAGCAGACTGTGAAAGAGGCTTTGCAGCAGATCGAAGCGTGCGATGTGGTCAATCTCATTTATAACAAAGCCAAGACACATGGCAGCTCCGGATACTACGGCTATTATTGATGAAATTATTTGTATGCAGGAATGACAGTTCCTCTCGTTGGAGGGGGTGTTTGAGAATTGTCTGCGTTGCCGGGTTAAGTAGCTGGATTTTTCAGGCAGATGCGGCGGAGTGGAGTATCCAGCCGCGATTAACAATTAGCGAGACTTATACTGATAACGTAGGGTTGGGCGGAGGAGGCTTCGGGGGATTTGGAGGGTCGAGCAGAGGAGGTAGCGAATTTATTACACAAATCAATCCGGGGGTGAATATAACGGGTGAAGGACGCCGTTTCAAATCCAGTTTGAACTACACTTTGAATAACCTTATATATGCAAAAAGTCAGCGGTTTGCATCGCGGAACCAGCTAGCAACCAATGCTACAGCTGAAATTATTAAACAGTATTTTTTTGTAGATGGCCGTGCATCAATCTCCCAGCAAAATGCTTTCTTATTTGCTCCTTTGACATTAGACAATACTAATCGGACTGGAAATCGAAGAAATATTTACACATGGAACATTAGCCCTTATGTGCGGCAACGTTTCAGCAATCTTGCTTCAGGTGAAGTTCGTTATACGCATGGCGAGGTGAGTTCGAGTGGTAACAGTTTTTCCAATAACAGCTCAGATACAGCAATTTTTTCACTAAACAGTGGCTCGGCTTTCAGGACGCTTGGCTGGGGCATAAATTATAGCCACACAGAGATTAGTAGAAAATCAACTGGCTCTGGTTTTGGGTCGCCGGGAACAATTTCGTTGGAAAGAGCTACTGGTTCGCTTAGGTATCTCGTGTCATCGCAATTTAGCCTGATTGGTACCGCCGGTTATGAGCGAAACAGTTTTCTTTCAATTAGAGGAAGAACCTCCAGTCCTTCTTGGACAGTCGGTTTTTCCTGGGCGCCTACCAAAAGGACGAAAATTGACGCATCGGGAGGAAAAAGATTTTTCGGTAATACTTACGCAGCATCAGTTGATCACCGTACCCGCAGTACAGTATGGAATCTGAGCTACGTAGAAGATATCTCAACTTTTGGTCAGCAATCTCTGGCTGGCGGCTCAATTCTGAACCCTTCCATGTTAGGACAGTTATTTTCCGGAGTTCAGGGAAGTGAGGCGTTGTTGAGTCAGGGACTCCCGCAATCATTTTCTGATCCAAATAATTTTTTGACCAACCGTTTGTTTTTGCTGAGGAATCTGCAGGCTTCACTTACTTTGAATGGCAGGAAGAATTCCTTGATGTTTCGTGCGTTCAATTATTCCAGAAAATCGTTCAGCCCGGATCAGGAGGATATGGATTTAGTTGGTATTGGTAATGCGGCTTTGACCAGGAATACTACTCAAACCGGGGGTAATGTATTGTGGAATCATCGACTGTCTCCGCGTGCAAATGCCAACATCAATTTTGGATACATCAGAACCAGTTATGATTTAACCAGCCAGAAAGATGACAGCATTATTATGTCGGCAGGTCTAAACAAACAATTTACTTCCAAAATTAACGGATCGGTTATGTACCACCATCTACGCCGTGAATCTGACCGGAATAATGGTGGCTATAGCTCTAATACGTTGACTGCAATGGTGAGTATGAATTTCTAGAAAGAAAAAATTTATGTATCTAACTTACTATGGTTTTACCGAGAAGCCGTTTCAGTTAAAACCTGATCCAAGTTTCTTTTTTGCCAGTCAAGGGCATAAGCGTGCTGCAGCTTACCTTGAGTATGGTCTTTCGCAAGAAGATGGGTTCATCATCATTACAGGGGAGGTTGGTGCTGGAAAAACCACACTAATGCGCCACCTTTTCCAGAAATTGAAACGGGAGCGCGTGGTAGCCGCACAATTAGTAAGCACGCGACTGGATCCGGATGATGCACTGAGGATGGTGGCAGCTGCTTTTGGTCTCCCTTATGAGAATTTGTCCAAAGCTGCGTTATTACTGGAGCTTGAGAAATTTATGCGCAAATGCGAGTGTGAAGGAACGCGAGCATTGCTGGTGGTTGACGAAGCGCAGAATCTTCTTCCTCAGACACTCGAAGAATTGCGAATGCTATCGAATTTTCAATCAGAGAATAGACCCTTATTACAAACTTTCCTGCTCGGTCAGCCAGAGTTCAGGAAAACATTACTTGGCAATCAGATGCAACAACTACGCCAGCGAGTGATTGCTACTTATCATTTGGGCCCAATGGATCAGGCTGAGACACGGGCTTATATAGAGCATCGGTTACAAAAAGCGGGGTGGAGCGGAAATCCTGTATTACAGGATGATATTTTTGAAGTGATACATAATTTTTCTGCAGGAATTCCTCGTAAAATCAATCTGTTTTTTGACAGGTTGTTGATTATGGGGTGCTTGGAAGAATTGCAATCATTGGGTAAAGCTGAAGCTAATGAGGTGATACTCGATATGCAAAAGGAATTCGATTTGGCGGTTTTCTCTGAGTAAGGCTTATGATCTGTAATGCGTTGACGATCGATGTAGAAGATTATTTTCAGGTGTCGGCCTTTGCTCAACACATCCCACGTTCATCCTGGGATGGCCTGTCATGTAGAGTTGAGCGCAATATTGATCGAATTCTCGTGCTGCTGGATGCACATGAAATCAAGGCAACCTTTTTTACACTAGGCTGGATAGCAGAGCGCTACCCGTCAATGGTAAAGAAAATTGTTGAAAATGGTCATGAATTGGCCAGTCATGGCTATGCTCATCATCGTGTTACCGAGCTGAGCCGTGAACAGTTTTATGATGACATTGCCCGTAGTAAATCCTTGCTGGAAGAAATTGGTGGGCAGTCCGTATTGGGATATCGTGCTCCAAGCTTTTCTATCAATGGAAATAATCTATGGGCTATGGAATGTCTGGAAGAGGCTGGTTATCGCTATAGCTCAAGCATTTATCCGGTAAAGCATGATCATTATGGTATGCCGGATGCGCCGCGATTTGCATTCAATCCTGAAAATACCCGGGGAATACTTGAGTTACCTGTGACTACCGTTCGCTTGTTCGGGCGTAATATTCCCGCTGGTGGTGGCGGTTATTTTCGCCTCTGGCCCTATGCAGTTTCGCGCTGGTTTTTGCAAAGAGTCAATAGGATTGATCAGCAGCCTGCGATTTTTTATTTCCATCCTTGGGAAATAGATCCGGATCAACCTCGTCAAGCCGGAATTAGCCTTAAAACACATTTTCGCCATTACCTTAACCTGGGCCGCATGGAAAAACGGCTTGGTACGCTGGCCCGGCATTTCAAATGGGATCGTATGGATCGGGTCTTTTTGCAACGGACTGAATAATTCTGGCGGTGTTATTGTGCAAAATTCAGATCAGCTTTTTCCACATGAATTACCCGGGATTTCTATTTTATCTCCAGATAAATTCCGGATTTGGGATGAATTTGTCATGGCTTGTCCAGAAGCAACTTTTTTTCACCGTGCCGGCTGGAAGCAGGTGATAGAGCAGGCTTTTGGACATAAAACATGGTTTTTATATATAGAAGAAGAGGGTGAGATCCAGGGAATTCTGCCTTTGGCAGAAATTAACAGCCTTTTATTTGGGCACAGCCTGAGTGCATTACCATTTTGTGTATATGGTGGTATTGCTGCTACATCTGATAGCGCGCGAACGAGGCTGGATCAGGCAGCCCAGATGCTGGCTGCGCAATTGAGAGTGGACTACCTGGAGTACCGTAATTTACATCCTCTTCACCAGGATTGGCCTACCAAGAGCTTGTACGTCACATTCCGAAAAGCTATGGATGCAGATGTAGAGCAGAATATGCTGGCTATTCCCCGTAAGCAGCGTGCAATGGTACGAAAAGGAATTAACCACGACCTGCAAAGTAGTTTGGATGTAACTACAGAGCGTTTCTTTCAGGCTTATTCGGCTAGCGTTCATCGCCTGGGTACGCCAGTGTTCTCCCGGAACTATTTCCAGCTATTAAAAGCCATTTTTGCGGAAGATTGTGAGCTGCTTGTTATTACCAAGGATGGCAAGGTAGTCAGCGCAGTCATGAGTTTCTATTTTCGGGATGAAGTATTGCCTTATTACGGTGGTGGAACAGATGCCGCCAGAGATCTGGCAGGTAATGATTTCATGTACTGGGAGTTGATGCGGCGTGCTTGTGAGCGAGGGTACCGGATTTTTGATTTTGGGCGTAGCAAGCAAGGTACCGGGTCGTATAGTTTCAAAAAAAACTGGGGATTTGAGCCCCAACCCTTGTTTTATGAATATCAATTGCACCAGGCAAAAACAGTTCCAGAACATAATCCACTGAATCCAAAATATCGGTTGTTCATCCAGGCATGGCAAAAAATGCCATTAACGCTTGCCAATATGATAGGACCTCATATTGTCAGGAATTTGGGTTAAAAAAGCATGCAAGAGCTGCTTTATCTGACACACAGAATCCCTTATCCGCCTAACAAGGGAGACAAGATACGTTCTTTTCATCTCTTGCGGCATTTGAGTGAGCGCTATCGGGTGTATTTGGGGACTTTCATAGATACCGAAGAAGATTGGCAATATGAGGATGAAGTCAGGAAATACTGCCAGGAAGCTTGTTTTGTCAGATTACATCCATTCTCTGCCAGGATAAAAAGCCTGCTTGCATTATCGGGAAGAGATCCATTGACATTGTCCTATTATCGCAATGCAAAATTGATGCGATGGATAAGATCTGTGTGTGCACGGGAACCCATACGCGATATCGTGGTTTTTTCTTCTGCCATGGCACAGTATGTTGATCATTTGCCGGATTGTCGACGCATTATCGATTTCGTTGATGTGGATTCGGATAAATGGCGACAGTATGCTTCCTCAAAATCCTGGCCACTGAGCTGGGTGTATCAGAGAGAAGCTCGGTATTTACTAAATTATGAAAAAGAGATAGCCAGAAAATTCAATTTTTCTACTTTCGTATCGGAAAAAGAGGCTGGGTTATTCCGGCAGATGGCTCCAGATTCAGCCGAGAAAACAACATTTTTCAATAATGGTGTTGATACTGGTTATTTCTCACCCGACCACAGTTATCCCAATCCGTACCCGACCGGGAAGCGCGTGCTGGTATTTACAGGAGCCATGGATTACTGGGCTAATGTTGATGCTGTAACCTGGTTTGCAAATTCAGTGTTTCCAGCCATACGCGCAAGCCAGCCTGATGTGGAATTTTATATTGTCGGTGCAAACCCCACGAAACAAGTGCAGGGACTGGCGAATTTGCCGGGTATTTGTGTGACTGGAGCGGTTAAGGACATCCGGCCCTATCTGATGCATGCGACAGTGGCAGTAGCTCCCTTGCGGATCGCGAGAGGCATCCAGAACAAGGTGCTGGAAGCGATGGCAATGCTGAAACCAGTGGTTGTTTCTGATCAGGCAATGGAAGGGATTCATGCCATACCAGGCAGAGAACTGATTGTTGCAAAGGATGCTGATGCATTTATAGAGCAAATTTTGATATTGCTTGCATCTGACAAACAGAGCACTATCGGGCAGCAGGCTAGAGATCGTATTTTGCGAGACTACACCTGGTCAGGAAGCTTATCCCGTTTTGATGCTTTGCTTTCCACACCCTATACTGGTTAAGGAGCCTCTGATCGAATCCTCCATAAGCTGCGTGCAGGAAAAAATCATGATGATCGCAAGAAGCGCGACGAAGATCGTAGCTATTCTACGATGCCAAGGAGTGCGACATAGCGGGCGCATGATTTTTCCGCAACCCTTGGGGGCAATGGTTTTACGGATGGACTGCATCGTTGAGCCCGTTGTGAAGGGGGCTAGGCCATTCACTGCCTTGTCCGCCTTGCATTCATCCGCAAAACACAGTATGCGGCCATGTGGGATTTAATCAGAGGTTCCCTAAGGTTTTGCAAGAACAAGCCGATCCATATTTTTACTAAAATATTATCCTAAGGGAACCTCTGAAAAACGTCAGCGAGGCAGTCAGTTCAAGGCAGAAATCGGCAAAAAAGCGGAGTTTATATGTAATAAATGAGCATTTTGAGCCGATTTTTAACGCAGAAATAACAACGCAGGTAGTTTTTCAAAGGTTCCCAAGGTTGTTTTGATTGGTGATTCCCCAATGAATGTAATGACTCGATCACAGCCCAGGCTGGCAAAGGGCGAAATAATGAACCAGCGAAATATAACGCTATCAATCACCTTGTTGGTAATCGTTGTCATCCTGGGCATTTATCACGCTACGATCGAATCAATGGTGGCTACATGGAACCGATCTGATACCTATGCTCATGGTTATCTGATTCTCCCGTTCAGCCTGTATATGATCTGGAAGCAGCGTGCGGCATTAATGACAGCCCAGTACCGTTTAGCCTATTTGCCATTGCTGGCTTTGGTCGGTTTAGGGATGGGGTGGTTGCTGGCTTCTGCTGCAAATGTTCAGGTGGCCGAGCAGTATGCGCTGGTTGCGATGATTCCGGTGATTGTATGGGCTTTGCTGGGTTGGCACGCCTTCAGTATCATTTCGTTTCCGCTTGCATATCTGCTCTTTGCCGTGCCATTTGGAGAGGTGTTTATCCCTCCTCTCATTGATTTTACGGCCGATTTTACTGTTGGTGCATTACAGGCAACTGGTATTCCAGTTTATCGTGAAGGGAGTTTCTTCAGTATTCCCAGTGGTAACTGGTCGGTTGTGGAAGCCTGCAGCGGGGTGCGCTACCTGATCGCTTCGGTGACGCTGGGGACACTTTATGCCTACCTGACCTATCACAACTTTACTCGACGGCTGATATTCATCGCATTCTCGATCGTAGTGCCGATCATTGCCAACGGAATGCGTGCGTATCTGATCGTCATGACCGGCCATCTCAGTGACATGCAACTGGCTGTGGGTGTCGATCATCTGATTTATGGCTGGATCTTTTTCGGTTTGGTCATGTTGCTACTGTTCTGGATCGGCTCATTCTGGCGAGAAGATCATCTTGATGACACTGTATCCGTTAAAAATCTTTCCCGGATCAGCCCTGAGTCATCTTCTATATCGCTTAAATCAACGTTGGGTATGGCGGGATTGGTGGTAATGGTTGCCACGATCTGGCCGGTGTATCTGAGTTATTTGAACAGCAGCGTTGATGTACGCTCGATGCCGGAAATCAGTGTGGTGGATCCTTCGGGAAAATGGGAGGTGAATCCGACTCCCCTTACAAACTGGGTACCGAGCTATAGCGGCTCTCCCAGACAATTTTCCGGCCATTTTTATCGGGATAACAAGCATATTGGTTTGTATGTCACGTACTACCGGAACCAGAATCAGGATAACAAACTGGTCAGCTCCACTAATGTTTTGGTAAAAGATCACGATAATGAATGGCGCAATGTGGACAGCAGCAGGCAAAATCTGTTGCTGGGCACGGAAGAACTTACGGTCAATCAGAATCATCTGCAATCCCGGGCAAGAAAATTGCTGATCTGGAGGTGGTTCTGGCTGGCTGGTCATGAAACAGCAAGTCCTTATGTTGCCAAAATGTTCCAGGCATGGAACCAGATCCTGGGTAAAGGCGACGATGGCGCTGAAGTTATTATCCTTGCCGATTTCGAGCATGATCCGGAAGAGGCAGTGTCAGTGCTGCACGAGTTTATTGCTGATATGAAGCCAGTGATTACCGGAGAGCTTCAGGCTGTTTACGGTGCGCATAACCAGACGAAGTGAACCAGGGAAAATGTCTTGTCCTCCATTGATCGCTCATGTGATTTTCCACTTTGGAGTGGGAGGAATGGAAAATGGCTTGGTGAATTTGATCAACCACATTTCAGCTGATCGTTACCGGCATGCCATTATTTGTCTCAAAGGATATTCGGAATTTCACAAACGTCTTAACCGGGATGATGTCGAGATCATCGCGCTGAACAAGCGTGAAGGGAATGATTTCGGTATCTATGGCAAGCTTTACCGGATATTCAAGCAGCTTGATCCGGATATCGTGCATACGCGCAACCTTGCAGCCATGGAAGCTCAGCCGATTGCCGCTGCTGCAGGCATAAAGGCACGAGTGCATGGGGAACACGGACGGGATATTTTTGATTTGGACGGGAAAAATTGGAAATACAACTTGCTGCGTCAATCGATTCGCCCGCTTGTACATCGTTACATTGCAGTCAGCAAGGATCTGGAAAAGTGGTTGATCAATACGATCGGGGTATCTTCTGCGAAGATGCACCAGATCTATAACGGCGTGGAGTATTCTCGTTTCCATCCTGACAACACTACCCCAGCCGGGATATTTCCCCCGGGCTTCCTTGATGGCAATCCATTCATCATAGGCAGCGTTGGCCGAATGGTGGAAGTCAAAAATTTTCCCTTGTTGATCCAGGCTTTTCTAAAACTGAGGAATGAGCTCTCTGTGGCAGGCAGGCCATTGCGGCTCATCATTGCAGGCGATGGTGTTGCAAAGGCAGAGTGTGAAGCTATGCTGCGCTCAGCCGGATTAGAACAATATGCCTGGCTTCCCGGGGAACGTAACGATATTCCCCGGTTGATGCAAGCAATGCATTTGTTTGTACTGCCTTCATTATCGGAGGGTATTTCCAACACCATACTGGAAGCCATGGCGAGCGGTTTGCCGGTGGTGGCAACGCGTGTGGGAGGAAATATCGAGCTGGTTCTGGAGGGTGAAACCGGATGTCTGGTGCCTTCCGGGGATCCTGTCGCAATGGCGGGCGCGATCCGTGAATACTATCAGGATGATGTAATGTCTCGCAGATACGGCCAACGTGCGCGCGAGATTATCGAGCAGCGATTCAGCATGCATGCAATGACAAATAGTTATCTGGCCGTCTATGACAAGGTGCTGAATACTGAACAACCTACAACAATTAACTGATCAGACAAGATATGTGTGGCATAACAGGCATATTCGACACGCGCAGCACAAAGGAAACCGATCGCCATCTGCTGCATCGCATGAACCAGACGCTGACGCACCGTGGTCCGGACGAAGGAGAAGTCTATATTGAACCGGGATTAGGGTTGGGGCACCGGCGTTTGTCGATCATGGATGTGTCCAGCGGCCAGCAGCCATTGTTTAATGAAGATGGCAGTGTGGTCGTCGTGTTCAATGGTGAAATTTATAATTTTCAGAAGCTAGCAAAGGAACTGACAGCATTGGGGCATCAGTTTCGTACGCATTGTGATACCGAGGTGATCGTACACGCCTGGGAAGAATGGGGTGAACGCTGCGTTGAACGTTTCAGCGGCATGTTTGCTTTTGCAGTGTGGGATCGCAACCGGCAGACGTTATTCATGGCGCGTGACCGGATGGGCATCAAGCCGTTTTACTATACCTTGCTGGATGACGGGTTATTTCTGTTTGGCTCTGAGCTTAAGGCGCTGGTGGCGCATCCCGGTTTTGACAAGACACTGGATCACCGGGCGGTCGAGGATTATTTTGCCTATGGCTATGTTCCTGAACCCAAAACCATTTTCAAACATGCCTTCAAACTAAATCCGGGGTATGTATTGCTAATGCAGCGCGGACAACAGGTTGTACAGCCACGCGAATACTGGGATATACCATTCAAACCGCACAATCCTTTGAGCGATCAGGAAGCGGCAGAGGAGCTGGCTGTCAGGCTGCGTAATGCGGTGGATAGCCATCTGATGAGCGAGGTACCTCTGGGTGCTTTTCTCTCCGGTGGGGTGGATTCCAGCGCGGTAGTCGCAATGATGGCGGGTTTGATGAAAGAGCCAGTCAATACCTGTTCGATTTCATTTGCTGATCCTGCTTTTGATGAATCCGGTTATGCCCGGATGGTGTCGGATCGTTATCAGACCAGGCATTTTGTCGAACAGGTCGAGCAGGATGATTTTGACCTCATAGACCGGCTTGCTGCACTATACGATGAGCCTTTTGCGGACAGCTCTGCCATCCCGACTTATCGTGTGTGTGAACTTGCCAGAAAGCGAGTAACAGTAGCGCTTTCCGGGGATGGGGGGGATGAGAACTTTGCTGGCTACCGTCGCTATCGCTGGCACATGATCGAAGAACAATTGCGTTCGAAGTTGCCGTTGGGGTTGCGGAAACCCCTGTTTGGTTTGCTGGGTAACATTTATCCCAAGGCTGACTGGGCCCCGAAATTTTTACGTGCCAAAACTACTTTTGAGTCTTTGGCGCGCGATTCGGTGGAAGGTTATTTCCATGGTGTATCCATTCTGGATAACAAATTGCGTATGCAGTTGTTTACCCCGGATTTTCGCCAAAGCTTGCAGGGTTATCACGCAATTGAAGTATTGCGTGATTATGCCGATAAAAGTCCAACCAAAGATGCGCTGTCACTGATCCAGTATCTGGATATGAAAACCTATCTAGTGGGCGATATTCTGACCAAGGTGGATCGTGCCAGTATGGCTCATTCGCTGGAAGTGCGTGTACCCTTGCTGGATCATGAACTGGTTGAATGGGTGTCAGGCCTGCCAGCTTCATTGAAGCTGCGTAACCAGGAAGGGAAGTACATTCTCAAGAAATCGCTGGAGCCGCACTTGCCACATGACGTGCTCTATCGTCGCAAAATGGGTTTTGCGGTACCCCTGGCAAGCTGGTTCCGTGGCCCCCTGCGTGAGCGTGTCCGTACTGCATTGCTTGGTAATACGCTGGCAGATACAGGGATTTTCGATATGGAGTTCATTAAAAAAATGCTGGATCAGCATCAATCTGGCAGACGGGACTATAGTGCATCTATCTGGGCATTGTTGATGTTTGAGGCTTTTATGCGGAATATTTATTCCGGAGCAGCTTGACCAAAGTCAGATGATCGTGCGAATGGATTCCAGATTTTCATGGCTATCTGATTCGAAGATCCAGCTGGCAAATCTATTTGACAAATGACCTCTATCAGAAAAGCTGTACTCATCTCTTTTGCCGAAAACTATTCAACAATGTTTATCGGTTTTATCGGCATCATGTTGATCGCTCGATTGCTAACCCCAGAAGAAATAGGTATTTATTCGGTTGCTTCGGCTGTAACCGGTATTGCACACATGATGCGTGATTTTGGAGTCGGCTCTTATTTGGTCCAGGAACAAGAGCTTACCAGGGAAAGAATTCAGACGGCATTGACAGTTGCTATTATGACCAGCTGGGCTGCGGGGGGGATTTTGTATCTTTCCAGTCCATGGGCGGCTGTTTTTTATAATGAGCCTGGGCTCATGGATTTAATCAGAATCCAATGTGTCAACTTTTTGATTATGCCATTTACTGCTCCTGTATTGTCTTTATTGCACAGAGATATGCAGTTTTCGGTGCTTTACCGGATTAATGTTGCCTGCACGGTTATTCAGACGGTTGTTTCGATTGGTCTTGCTACGCTTGGATACGGTTACATGAGTCTCGCCTGGGCATCGGTAGCTAATGTTTTGTGTCTGATGTTGCTGGTGAATGCTGTCCGCCCGCACGATGCTTGGATAATGCCGGGATTAAAAGAGTGGCGGCGTATCGCCAGTTTTGGGATCCAAACAAGCGTTGCTGCAATTGTGACTGAAATTGCTATGAATATGAATGATCTGATACTTGGGCGGCTTTTAGGATTTCAGGCGGTGGCTCTTTATAGTCGGGCGCAAGGATTAATCTACCTGTTTCATCGCGACATGATGAACGCAGTACGTAAAGTAGCTTTTCCAGCTTTTGCACAGGCTGTTCGTGAAAACAGGGATTTGCTGAAGGCCTACCTGCTATCAGTCAACTACATTACTGTTTTTGCGTGGCCGTTCTATGCTTTTTTAGGTCTGTACGCCGATTCAATCGTTCGGTTGATGTTTGGTGATCAGTGGGATGCATCAATTCCGTTGGTAAGAATTCTGGTGTTCGCCGGCGCTATCGGCGCTTTCTGGAATTTATGGAGCAATGCTTTACTGGCGATGGGACATGTCAATAAAACCATGCGCAGCGAACTGATTATTCAACCGGTTCGCATTGTATTGGTTTTTTTTGCTGCTTCTATCAGCACAGAAATGACCTGTTACGCACTGATTGTCATCTATACACTTCAACTTTTGATCAGCACACATTACCTTAAGCAATCTATTGGATTGAATCTGAAAATTTTATTGCTTAACAATATAAACAGCTTTGCCGTTACATTAATCAGTATGGTTATTCCTGTTTTATGTTACACATATCTGCCGGCACAATTCTCGCTAACCCAATCTCTTTTGATTGGTACTATTACCTGTATCCCGAGCTGGTTGCTGGGTATTTTTATCGTTCGTCACCCTATATGTGTGGAATTAACTCGCTTATTAGGTAATAGGCCAGAGCTTCAATCTTGTAATTCTAATACTCGGGAAAAATTATGATCAGCATGGATCCGCTGGCAATACTGTTTTTGTTGATCATTGTACTATTTGGACTATGTTTTCTTATTTTGCATAAGGTCAGGCGAATTCATTTAATGCAATATGCCTTGCGGCAACAATTGGAGCAGAATCTCCCGGAACATTTGCATCATACATACCAGCAAATTCAGGCTTTTATTGATTTAAATCGTCTGTTGCAATTAACTTATCCTCTGCCGCCATTGAGAGGATGGGCGGCATCTCCAGATTTTTTATTATTGCTGGCCGAACATATACTCCAAAAAAAACCAAAATTTATAGTCGAATGCAGTTCTGGTGCATCAACTGTTGTGCTCGCTCAATGTGCAAAGCTAAATGGATACGGGCATGTTTTAAGTTTGGAACATGATGCGCATTATGCCGAAAAAACAAGACAACAGCTGATGAAACAGGGATTGGAAGATTGGGCAACAGTAATTGATGCGCCATTAATAAATTACGAATTTAATGGACAAAATTATCAGTGGTACAAGTTAAATGCACAAATTGAAAATACATGCATAGATATGTTAGTGATAGATGGGCCTCCAGCCAGTTTAAATCATTGTGCCAGGTATCCTGCTGGACCTTTACTATTGCCATTACTGAATAAAGAAGGTGTGGTTTTTCTGGATGATGCGGATCGATCGGATGAACAGGAGATTGTTCAAAGGTGGGTGGTTGAGTTTACTGGATTTAAAGTTTCTACCAAAAGATGTGAGAAAGGAATGGCAATTATGAATAAACTAAGCAATTAGGTTAAGAAAATGGATGTTAGCGTAATTATTCCTTGCTTCAAATCAGGTAACTATGTAATAGAAGCTGTTGATTCAGTATTGGCTCAAAAAGGGGAGTCTCACCTTCTGGAAGTTATTGTCGTAGATGATCATAACGATGATGCTGAGACTTTAAATGCGCTGGAACTGCTGAAGAGTAACTATTCTAATGATTTTGTTAGGGTGATTCGGAATCAAGGTGAAAGAGGGCCTGGTGCAGCAAGAAATTGCGGTATTCAAAAGTCGAAGGGAGATTGGATTGCTTTCCTGGATGCTGATGATAAATATACTGAGTACAGCTTAGATATGAGATATAAGGCGGCTAAGCAATTTCCTCAGTGCGGTTGGATCGGGGCAGATTTCTCTATATGGCAGGATGGTGAGGAAATAGAAGGAACAAGCTTCTTCAGGAATAAACCATTACTATCAGAGCCTTTAAAAGAAGCTTATCAGTATAATAAAACGGTGCTGATTGAGAAGCCTATCGACGAACTTTTGCTTACTGGGTTAACAAATACAATTTCATCAATGATTAGAAAGGATTTGCTTGAAAAGATAGGTGGATTTGATAATTCATTCAGGTTGCAGCAGGACTACCATTTATTTTTAAGGTTATCTGTAGTTGCCAAAAAATTTGTCTTTGTTCCAAGAATCTGTAGTTTTTACCGGATTCATGATGAAAACTCAACGAAGTCAGAATTGAATACGGTTAGATGGCGTACTAAGGTTCTTGAATCCTTATTATCTGAAAATTTTTTTAAAGAGTACTGGCCTTTGCTTATAAATAATATAGCAGTTCATTATCTTGGGCTTTGTTATGGTTATAGGGAAATGGGAAATTACTCAGAAGCTAGAAAAATGGCTCTCTGCGCTATTAGGTATCGCCCATTAACTGTAAAAAATTGGAAATGTTTAATGGCATCACTTGCCAGGTTATGACAAAAAATACTCTTAGCCAGTTTATCAGGGCAATTAGGAGGCTTCGAGCTTCGTTTGCGAGATGAAGCAAGATTCTTGAGTAACTTGGGTCATAGTGCTGAGTTAGCAATAAATCCATTTCCTGAGATCTACCCTTGGGTAGAGCACTTGAAACAGGAGGGTATCCCCTTCCATTTTTTTGATCCCCCACCATTCTTTGAAGAGTGGCGATGGCGGCGTTTTAATAAATTGCGTGCTTATTTATTTCACCGGCAATTTTATAAACAACGTAAAGCTGATCTGGTACATGTGGCGCTGGCTTGGACTGAGACAGGCGGTACTCGGCTATGGTTGGCTCATAAGGCAAATATCCCAACAGTAATTAGTGTTCACAATGCTTTTCCTTACGGTGAATTTACATCGTGGCATCAAAATATATTATTTGAATCATTCCAATCTGTTAAAGCAGTTTATGCCGTTTCTGATTCTGCCCTGGACCATTTTGTAAAAATCTTTTCCAGATTTCTTAGAGCCTGTTCAAAATCTTATTTTGATAGATACTTTCTGAATGAGAAAATACTATTCTAGTGATATTAGTCGAGAACAGTTTGAGCAGGTGCGCCTGTTGTTGGAGGGTGCGCGGAAGAAGACAC